>Ga0209986_10002596_pt1 | contig 16408 bp, 18 predicted proteins | sample BlataG_FD_183168 | JGI IMG/M metagenome (GOLD analysis project Ga0209986, IMG submission 183168) | Deep subsurface microbial communities from Black Sea to uncover new lineages of life (NeLLi) - Black_00105 metaG (SPAdes) (version 2) | ecosystem: Environmental > Aquatic > Marine > Oceanic >...
GTGGCTCTCTCCGCAGGTTATACCTTACCTATGTCTGCGGATTTTTATTCATTATAGGAAAATGTCCAATTCCGGCTGAAGCCTACCACAACATGTTGGGGGCACCCACAGTAAACCCGGAAGCGGCTTATTATATTTGATCCGAGTAAATCTCACAGGCTGACATCCACCTTCATTCGCCTCCGCGATGATTTCTTGAAACTCTATCTTCTCTGATTTACTCATAAATCTTAACCGCTAACGGGCGCGAGATGAGCTGCAGGTTTGTCGTATGAGCATGCCGGAGGCAATGATTAGACGACGGTTCTGCCAGCTCCATTGAGGGTTAGGCGGCCCGTAGTTTCCGGACATGCAGGATTTCCTTGTCTTGCATCAGACGCACGTGCTCAGTATTAAGCGTCACTACTGCAACAGTTTCGCCTTGTCCGGTGATAAACTCCACCTCAAAAGCTTCTCCAACTTTGTAGCAATGTACGACAGCGCCAATGTCCCCTCGCGTCAGTCCATGATCAGGAAGATCACAGGAAGGAACGACGGTATCCAATTCTTTTATCATTTTTTATCTCCTTATTACCAAGTGTACTTTTCGTTAGACAGTTTATTGGTAGGGTCGTCTTCGTTTATCATCTGTTTTAGAAGCTCCCGTTCTTGGTCCAGCGGGACGCGTCCAGTCAGATAAGCATAACAGACCTGATCGCCATCTTGATTAGTAAGAAAAGCCTCGGCCTCGGCGCGCCCACTTTTCTCCATTTTGGTAATTGTAATGGCGCAATGTACAGTATCACCGAAATAGACGGGTTTAATGTATTTGAAATCCATACCTGTCGCGAGCCAGCCTACTTGGCCACCAAACTCGCAAATCATGGACCCGACGAGAAGTCCATGGCAAATTAGACTTCTGAAGCCCTTTACTTCTGCCCAACGTGAGTCATAATGAACAGGGTTATAGTCCCTTGTCATGTCGCCAAACAATACAGATTCTTCTTGTGTGAATATACGTTTATAACCAAACGAATCACCTTCCCTTAGCCCACTAATAGCCCTTATCCGAATCGGATGTGCCATTTTATCTGCTCCCAACGATTTTTGAAGCCAATAACAGTTCAGTTGTTCTCAAACTAAATCGAGAACAACACATTCGATGGAGCTGAGACGCGGGAAATGCTCAGCGTTTTCCCGTCGATTCTCCAGCGACTTGTTAGCCGAGTGGTTTGATCTTTATGATCCCACAGCTCGCACAGTTGTGACACATTTCCTGTGTTCCATTTGGGTATTTCATTTGGCTGATAATTGACCGTTTATTGCATTGAGGACATTTACTTTCGCCATAGTAAGGTAGACCCCATTTGTTCTGTTGGGGTTGTATGATAAGAAGCCAATAATCAGGGAGACCCGTACTAAATTTACTATGGTAGTTAAGCCAACATATTTTCGATGGCTCAAGTGTTTCAGTCCCGCCACAAGCTTGACAAACGCCATCGTACATCCTTGGTAACATAGGAATCGCATTTTTTTGCGGCCAGCCTTTCCATCCCTTTAAGATATTTTGGCTACAATCACCGCAATAAATATGGTGTTGAGTTTTCATAATTTGTATTCAGGCTAACGGGCGCGAGATGAGCTGCAGGTTCGTCGTCTAATCGCGCCGGAGCGAAGCGCAGAGTGTGTGTTAGACGACGGTTCTGTCAGCTCCATTGACGGTTAGGCGGCGCGTAGCGCCGACTGACACTCGATGGCGGAGCAGCTCGCATGTTATCTGACATTTATTTCTTTCCCTGCCTGCCAAGCATTGGCTTTAACGAGTTCCAAGCACCATCGTCAAATGCTTGAAAAGCCTTTATGCTTATACCGTTACCAAAGGCGTATATATTGAGGGTAATGTCCAAATCCAAATTTTCACACCAGTAGCAAAGTTGCATCGCAAAAGTTCCCTTTGGGCCAAATCCCAAATGCTGTTTTATTCGGGGAATTAGTCCCTTGGAACTGCCGACATAAAGGCAACGAGATTTTCTGTTTAATCTTGCATATGCTCTTTCTGATTTCTTGCTTTCTTTTGCATTTTTATATCTGTTGTAAATACTATCTAACGGGAAATTGTCTGGCAGCCGCATTTTGGAAAAATAGGAGTAGGTTTTTTCCTCAATCGTTTTTTTGATAAATTCGCGTTTCTGCTCGTAAAGACCGCTGTATATCTCTTCAAAATTTCTACCTTTATAATCGATATTATTCTTCTGGAGGAATGGGCCCAGATTCAAAACTTCAACAAAATCAATCATCAAAGGCAATCTAAACCCATTCGCGTCCCCGCTTGGAAAAGCTGCGAGACTCGCTCCCGCTCCTATGACAACAACATGTGGCCGGCCGAATTTGACGTCCTTGATTTCATCTTCAACGGTAAAAGTAAGCTCTTCTGGGGTCGGATCAATCATTTGTCATCCTGAAACAGAAGCCGAACGGCCCGGTTAAGAGGTTGGCAAAGAAGCGCAGCGGATTTGCCAATCCTTCTTCAACCGATTGTTCGGCGGTGCGACTATGCATCATCGTTGTTTTTGTCGCTAGTTCTTCCTGCTCCCAAGCCGGAGCCATTCTCTTCCTGCAGTTGTCGCAGTGTTTCTTCCAGAACTGGGAGCCGCTGTTTGTCTTTGGGGTCTCTTGAGGCTCTCTTGAGTTCGATCATCATCTTAAGACCGAGAACCTTAATCGTGTGGCCTCTAAATCTAACGTCCACTGTGTGTTCAAGTAGGTCATCATAGGTTTTCCCTTCCTCAATCACAGCAAGGACGTCTAGGGGCCCCAACTGGGTCGAAAATAGAGCATGGCCTTCTCCTGAAATATCCCGTTCCGTTGGTTCAATTACCTTGTCGTCTAGGCGACGATGAAATGCGCCAATTGACTTGAGAAATGCAAGCAGTTTGACAATATTTTCGGGAGATCGGTTATGGACGATGTCGACATCCATCGTAGTAACGGGTGCGCCCTGCACAACGGCAGCAAGACCACCGACCAGGATAAAGTTGACGTCAGCTTTTATTAGCCCCTCAAGTACTGCGCTTAGGTCCGGGCCGGTCATTTCTTTGCTGCTTGTAGGCATCTCTTAGCTCCTGAATAGTTCGTGCCGCGTTATCATTGGCCTGTAAGCGTTCCTCTGGAGACATCTTGAGAAACATTGCCACCAACCCCTTGTCAACACCCAGTGAGTTTTTCGTGGTCTTTTTTTCAGCCATACCCAAACCTTTCTTTGGCAATTGATTTGTATTTGAAAGCCGAACGGGCGCGAGATGAGCTGCAGGTTCGTCGTCTAATCGCACCGGAGCGAAGTGCAGAGTGTGTGTTAGACGACGGTTCTGTCAGCTCCATTGAGGGTTAGGCGGCGCGTAGCGCCGACTGACACTCGATGGCGTAGCAGCTCGCGCCCGTTAAGCGGCGTGGAGCGCCGCTTAAAGCTGAGGGGCTGGGCAAGGTAAAGAGAAAACCTACGAAAAAAGTAAAAACTACCGGTCAAATGCTGCCTTTCAAAAACGGCACGGCTTTGGCCAGCCCCTCTCAAGCGGCTTGTTGGGCCAAATCCTTTTCATAACTGGTGTGATGCATGTTGAAGGTTTGCCGGCTTTATTGCCTTCAGTGCGTTATACTCTTTACTTTTTGTCTTATATAGATCCCACCGTAATTGCAGATTTATCCAGAAATCCTCTGACATGCCGAAAAACTTGGCGAGTCGCAAGGCAGTGCTTGGAGTTATCCCCCTTTTTTTGTTTACAATTTCATTAACACGCTGATAGGGAACATGAATGGAATAAGCCAGTTCTCTCTGTGTGATACCCATAGGGATTAAGAATTCCTCAAGAAGCATCTCGCCTGGATGGGTTGGCTCTCTATGACTTGGTATTCTAACCATTTTCTTTCCTCTTTATTCAATGATAATCTGTAATTTCAACTTGATGAGGACCATTCGTTGTCCATTTGAAACAAATTCGATACTGATCATTTATGCGAATGCTGTTTTCTCCAATTCTATCCCCTGACAACGCTTCAAGATTGTTGCCAGGTGGAATTCTAAGCTCTTCCAAAAACTGGACAGAGTCAATTTGATCCAGTTTTCTTGAAGAGATCTTCCATAAAGACTGGGGACAGGTCTTTCGGGCATTTTTGGTGTTCTTGCCGTTGAAAATATCTTCTGTTCCTTTGTTCCTGAACGATTGAATCATAAATTCATGATAGCACGGATTTCATGCTATTGATAGCACGGATTTCATGCTATTGTAAAGCGATTTTTTATCTTTCTCGCCCAACGGACGGGCGCGAGATGAGCTGCAGGTTCGTCGTCTAATCACGCCGGAGCGAAGCGCAGAGTGTGTGTTAGACGACGGTTCTGTCAGCTCCATTGAGGGTCGGCCGGTGGGAAAAACCAGGCTGACCCGATTCATTCTGTCAGGTTCTTGATAAACTCCTCCACGACCTCGACTCCCTCTTTTTCCACCAGGCGAATCGTTTGTGTGCCAATGACTGCAATATCGACTTTTCCTCTCAGGAAGTCGATGTCCTCTTTGTCTTTGACCCCGAAACCGAGCGCCAGTGGAAGGCCGGTTGCCTTGCGGCACCGAGCAAGATATCTCTCCAGTTGTCCGGAAAAATCCGTATCTACACCGGTTACGCCTTTTCTGGCCACGCAATAGATGAAGCCCTGTGCAAAGGATGCAATGTATTTCATGCGCTCCGCGGTCGTAGTGGGCGAGAAGATGAAGATCGGGGCGAGATTGTGTTTTTCCATTGCCTTGAGGTAGTCTTGCCCCTCCTCCGGGGGGAGATCCGGGACGATAGCCCCTCGCAGATGTCCATCGGCCGTGTCTGCGGCAAACCGATCAACCCCGTATTTGAAGAGGATGTTGTAGTAGCTCATAAAGAGGAAGGGTATGTCAAAGCTTCGGGTAACCTCTTGGGCAAAATCGAAACACTTCTTGACGGTTGTCCCGCGTGCCAAGGCCCTTTGATTTGCGTGAAGGATTACCGGGCCGTCTGCAATAGGTTCGGAAAAGGGGATCTGCAGTTCCATCAGGTCAACACCACCTTTGACCATCGCCTGGATGATCTTGAAGGAGTCTTCAAATGTGGGGTACCCGAGGACTATATGGGTCATCAGCAGAATCTTTTTTTCGCTCAGCCTGCTGCGCAGGTACGACTCAAGCATGGTATTGCTCCGCTTTATTCTTGATGAATTCCTGCCACTTCGGGTCAGCAAATGCGTCGGCAACCGTAAAGATGTCTTTGTCGCCTCTTCCGGACTGATTGATCAGTATGATATCCTCTTTAGAGAGTGTGGATGCCTCCTTGAATGCCTGGGCAAAGGCATGTGCTGACTCCAGGGCGGGGATCAATCCTTCCTTTTGGATAGTGAGCGATAAGGCATCCACGACCTCTCGGTCTGTTGTTGCCTCAAAGCGGACACGACCGCTCTCCTTGAGCTGTGCCAGGATAGGCGAGACCCCCACATAATCCAATCCCGCTGCAACGCTGTGAGTTTCCTTCATCTGGCCATCACTGTTTTGAAGAAAATATGTCTTGTACCCTTGGGCCACACCGATGCTCGCGTCTTCGGAACAGAGCCGTGCCGCGTGTTGACCAGAGTTCAAGCCACGGCCAGCCGCCTCGACACCGACGAGTTCCACAGGATCATCCAAAAAACTACTGAATATCCCTATTGCATTGGAGCCTCCTCCCACGCAAGCGTAGATGCGTGCAGGAAGCCTTTCCTCACATTTCAAGATCTGCTTGCGAGCCTCCTTTCCGATGATTGACTGAAAGTAAGCGACCATCTCTGGAAAAGGGTGCGGACCGCAGGCTGTGCCCAGCACGTAGTGTGTGGTATCCATATTGGTCACCCAGTCGCGGAAGGCTTCGTTGATGGCATCCTTTAAGATCCGGGTTCCTTCCAGCACAGGGATAACCTCGGCGCCCAATCTTTCCATCCAGAAGACATTGGGACGTTGTCGTTCCATGTCCACTTCTCCCATATAAATGGTACACTTAAATCCGAACCTGGCTGCCATGGTGGCAGTTGCCACCCCGTGCTGACCGGCCCCGGTCTCAGCAATGACACGGGTCTTTCCCATTCTCTTTACCAGGAGCCCCTGACCCATAACATTGTTTGCCTTGTGTGCGCCAGTGTGGTTCAGGTCTTCCCGCTTGATGTAGATGCGCCCCCCACCAAAGCGGGCAGTAAGGTTTTCGGCAAAAGTGAGAGGGGTCGGCCGGCAGGAATAGGTGGACATAATCTCAGCATATTCTTGCCAGAAGGAAGGGTCGCTTTTTGCCTTTTGAAATGTCTCGACAAGTTCATCAAAGGTAGCAATAAGGATCTCAGGGAGATAGGCCCCTCCGAATCCCTTATAGTAGCCCCGCTCGATCATGTGATATTCCTCGCCTGTTTAGGTTTTGATACAGAGTCGCTTCCCGATTTCATGGCTTGTTCCACAAAACGCCGCATCTTGTCGTGGTCTTTTATGCCGGGCACTGATTCCACACCGCTGCTCACATCCACGCCGTGGGGGCACACTGCCTGAATGGCTTCTCTCACATTTTCCGGTGTCAGGCCGCCGGAAAGGATCACCGGGCCATATTTTCCGGCCTCTCTCGCCAGTGTCCAATCAAATGCCTTTCCTGTGCCCCCCTGTTGCCCCTTCACGTACGTGTCAAGGACAAATCCGTTGACGCAGCCCTTGTAGACTACCATGAGTTCTACGCTTTGCCTGTCTTTGACTCGTATGGCTTTTAGGAGCCTAAAGTCCAAGGCCTTGCAGTAGTCTGGGGTTTCGTTGCCATGGAGTTGAATCCAGTCGAGTCTGCAAAAAGCAGCTATCTGGCTCACCGAGTCCATATCTGCATCCACAAACACACCTACAGTACTTACAAAGGGCGGCAGCGACAGGGTTATTTTTCGAACCACGTGGGGGTCTACCCGTCGGGAACTCTCAGCCAGGACAAACCCCAGGGCATCTACGCCGAGGCTGGCGGCAAACTGGGCGTCAGCCTCACGGGTGATTCCGCAGATTTTTATTTTAGGTATTGAGCTAAACATTCAAACTTTCCAAATGACCAATGACTAGTGACCAATGACGAGTAATAACTCACAGCCGGAAATCCAACAACTCTTTAATCTTTGCCCCAATATCTCCTGCCTCCATAAGGGCGGTGCCTACCAGCACTGCATCAACAGCCGCTTCCATAAGGCGCCTGATGTCATCATGGCTCTTAATGCCACTTTCGCTCACACAGAGCGCTTCTTTTGGTAAACCTGGAACAAGGTCGATAGTCGTAGAAAGGTCCACTGCAAATGTTTTTAGGTCCCTGTTGTTGATTCCGATTAGGTCAGCGCCTGCCTCAAGGGCCTTGTCCCGCTCCCGTTCCGTGTGGATCTCTACCAGGGCATCAAGCCCGAGATCTTTGCAGATATCAAGAAAGGCGCGAAGCTGGTCATCATAAAGGATGGCTACGATCAACAAGACTGCGTCAGCGCCAAAGGCTCGCGCTTCATAGATCTGAAAAGGGTCGATAATGAAATCCTTACGCAACACGGGAATACTAACGGCTTGCTTAACCTCCCTCATGCTGGCAAGGCTTCCATTAAAGAATTGATCGTCTGTAAGCACGGAAATAGCTGAAGCGCCAGAGTCTTCATAGATTTTTCCAATGCGAACAGGATCAACGTCTTTGCGAATCAGACCAGCAGAGGGCGATGACTTCTTGACCTCAGCGATTAACGCTATAGTTGAAGATCGTGCCAGGGCTTGTCGAAATCCTCGTGGTGTCACGGCTGCCTCTGCAAGTCTCTTCATGCTGGCAAGAGACGTTACCTCCCTGAGGGTTGCAATCTCTTTCTTTTTATGGGCTACAATTTCATCGAGGATCATTTTGAAATCCCTGATGCCAGATACAAGATGCCCGATACCGGATCAAAACCCGTTACGCTCGGCAGTCGTGAACTACTACAATTGCCGATTGGCACGCCGCTGTTCGGATAAACATCTGGCATCGTGCATCTGGCATCCTGCATCATGTCCTGACCTGATTGGTCTTTTCTATGAGTTGCTCGAGTTTCTGGGCCGCCATGCCCGAGTCTATGCTTTCGGCAGCCATGTTGATGCCTTCGTGTATGTCCTGTGCCTTGCGGGCGGCATAAAAGGTGGCCCCTGCATTCAAGAGCACCATGTCACGTTTGGGGCCGGGCTGGCCGGCCAGGATTTCTCGGACAATAGCGGCGTTCTGTTCGGCATCTCCACCCCTGATATCTGAGATATCGGCCCGGGTCATGCCGAAATCTTCGGGTTCTATGCTATAGTTGCTTATAGCGCCATCTCGCAATTCGCTCACTTGCGTAGGGCCTGCAATGCTGATTTCATCATAACTTCCTTCTCCGAAAACCACGAGGGCGCTTGTGCTCCCCAGGCGCTGCAACACTTCTGCCATTACGGAAGTGAGCCCTGACTCGTATACGCCAAGAACCTGCACGTTTGCTTTGGCCGGATTGGTCAAGGGGCCAAGGACGTTAAATATGGACCGGATACCCACTTCGCGCCTTGGTCCGATAGCATACTTCATGGCCCCGTGGAGCTTGGGTGCAAATAGAAATCCAATGCCGATGCTCCTGATACACTCCTCTACCACCTCCGGGGTCACGTCCAGGTTCACGCCCAGGGCCTCCAGGACATCAGCGCTCCCGCACTGGCTGGAGACACTCCGGTTGCCGTGCTTGGCCACCTTGAGCCCGCCGCCGGCAGCCACAAGAGCGGTGGTCGTTGAGACGTTAAAAGTATTTGTCCCATCGCCACCTGTGCCACAGGTATCCACAATGGTTTCCCTGTCCACACCGATTTCATCCCTATCAATACTGACAGCACTGTTTTGAATTCGAATTGGCGTGGCCTTTGCGCGCATAACCCGGGCGGCGCCGGTGATTTCTGCGATGGTCTCCCCCTTCATGCGCAGGCCCGTTATGAAGGCCCCAATTTGCGCATCCGTGGCCTTGCCTTCCATGATTTCTTCCATGACACTAATCATTTCTTCTTCTGAAAGGTCTTTGCCTTGCACTACTTCTTGAATCATCTCCTTAATCATGACCACCTCCGTAAACATCCCCTTGAAATCACTGTCGCAAAAAATTGAGCAAGATCTTTTCACCCTCCTGGGTTAGAAACGATTCGGGGTGAAACTGCACCCCTTCAATGGGCAGATCATTGTGCCTGATTCCCATGATCTCCCCCTGCTCCGTCTCAGAAACGATTTCCAAACACCCGGGCAAGCTGGCACGGTCTACCACTAAAGAGTGGTAACGGGTTGCCTCAAAGGGTCGCTGGACACCCTTGTAACAGTTTTTACCGTCGTGATAGATGCGAGAGACCTTGCCGTGCATCAGACGGTCGGCTGGCACCACCTTGCCCCCAAAGGCCTCGGCAATGGCTTGATGTCCGAGGCATACCCCCAGGATGGGAACTCTTTCTGCAAAATAGCGAATTGCCGAAAGCGTAACCCCTGCCCTGGCAGGCACTCCCGGCCCAGGAGATATGACGAGCCTGTCCGGTCTGAGCCCTCCAAGCTGTTCAAGAGAGATCTCATCGTTTCTAAAGACCTGCATGGTCTCCCCAAAACCCCCGAAGGCCTGAACGAGGTTGTAGGTAAATGAATCGTAGTTATCGATAATGAGTATCATAGATTTGCTCCATTCCTTCAGCTCTCACTTTCTACGAAGCCGTCAGTCTTATGGCCTCAAAAAGCGCCCTGGCCTTATGTACGGTCTCCTCATATTCCGTGCTGGGCACTGAGTCGGCAACAATGCCGGCCCCTGCCTGAACAAAGGCCTTTTCATTCTTCATAAAGATGGTGCGTATGGTGATGCCAACGTCCATGTTGCCGTCAAAAGAGAAATATCCTACTGCGCCGGCATAGGGACCGCGGCGACAGGGCTCGAGTTCATGAATGATCTCCATGGCACGCACCTTTGGCGCACCTGAGACCGTACCTGCTGGAAAGGACGCCCGCAGCACGTCAAAGGCGTTCACCCCGTTTTTTAGGGTTCCTTCAACGTTTGAGACGATATGCATCACGTGAGAGTAATGTTCCACGACCATAAGGTCCGTGAGTTTAACCGTTCCGTATTCTGCCACACGGCCAACATCGTTTCTTGCCAGATCGACCAGCATGACGTGTTCAGCTCTTTCCTTGGGATCAGCCAGAAGTTCGGCTTCAAGCCTTTTGTCATCAGCCTCGCTCTGACCACGAGGCCTTGTGCCCGCAATGGGTCGCAATGTAACGCGCTTTCCCTCGAGCCGGACCATCACCTCCGGGGAAGAGCCAAGGAGAGCCATGTCCTCAAATTGCAGGTAAAAGAGATAGGGCGAAGGATTGATACGACGCAGCGCCCTGTATACGTCAAAAGGCTCTGCTGCTGTGTCTGTCTCAAAACCTTGGGACAGCACGACTTGAATGATCTCTCCCTGGCGGATATATTCTTTTGCTTTGGATACCATGGATTCGAACTGTGCCCGGGGGATCTTGTTTTGGATGGGGCCAGACATAGACGTTTCTCGATCTTCGGTTTCCACGGGTAGAGGTTGCTTTAGCTGGTCAATGATCGAATCGATACGGTTTACTGCCTCACCATAACAGGCTGCGGGATCGGTCTCAGTGGCTACATGAACATTGGCAACCACCTTGATGGATTGTTTCAGGTTGTCGAAAATCAGCACTGTTCGCGGAACCATGAACCAGGTGTCCGGAACGCTCATCTCATCAGAAAGGTCGTCCGGAATGGGCTCGAAAAAAGACACTACCTCGTATCCGATATAGCCAACGGCTCCGCCAAAAAAACGGGGGAGGCCTTCTACCGGAGCCGGCCTGTATGCGGCAAGAAGTGTTTCAAGCAAACGAAGAGGGTCTTTGACGGTTTGCTCTTTAGATCCATTGTTTGTCTCGATGCTTGCAAGGGTGCCCCTGCTCTTGAACGTAAAAATAGGATCGATGCCCATGAAACTGTAACGACCCCATCTTTCGCCTCCTTCCACGCTTTCGAGCAGGAAGTTATAAGGGCCGGTGTCAAGCTTTCTGAACACACTGATGGGTGTTTCCGTGTCGGCAAGGATCTCTCGATAGACCGGAATCAGGTTTGACGTTTGAGCCAGTCTCACAAACTCATCTTTTTTGGGGTGCATTTCTTCTCCCATTCACAAAAAAAGGCCGTGGGTTGCAGCGCCCCACGGCCTTAGAAAGAGACAAAAAAAGCCGTGGGCCTTGAAGTGGCTCACGGCTTTGGCTTAGACCCTGTGTCAAAGCTAAATGGGCGGGCACACTCCAAGTGCTGTGCCACACCACCACCAGTTATGTCTAATCTGTTCTTTCAAGGTCTGAAAAGGTTTCCTTTTTTTAAAATTGTTAATAAAATACCAAGCATTAATCCTCTTGTCAACAAAAATCTTAGACGGTGTCAAAAACAATGCTTGACAGCCATAAGATAGTAGCGTATTAATGAATTAATCTTTGGGAGAAAAAATATACTGATGACTAACAAGCTGGACAATCCTACACTGTTTGTCTTTTGGCGCTTCTTTTTTGCTTTTAGAAGCGTCCACCTGGATGTCTAACCCAAAAAGTTAAGCACCCCGGGTGGACCGAAGAGCGGTCTGCTCGGGGTTTTTTTGTCACCTGAAGCCCCGAGAAACAAGATTCTCGGGGCTTTTTTCTTTGGGAGGTTTAGCCATGATTCTCGTTTTGGAAAACAGCATCACACAAGAGCAAAAGAACCGCATCCTAAGTATACTCCGCGAGGGCGGGTGCATTGTCCGTCAGATGTCAGACGCAGGACAATGTGTCATAGGGGCTACCGGCAATGCTGGTCACGATCCTGGTTTTTTTCAGCAGCTTCCAGGAGTAGCAAAAGTAGTGCCTATTTCCACGTCTTTCAAGCTGGTAAGCCGGCAGATGCATCCTGAAGACACTGTGGTCGACGTGGGAGACGTAGCGGTTGGCGGGGAGCGCATCGTGGTCATTGCCGGTCCATGTGCGGTTGAAAGCAGGAATCAGGCCCTCACTATTGCCCGCGAGGTCAGAAGGTATGGAGCTGTCCTGTTTCGTGGCGGGGCCTTCAAGCCGAGAAGCTCCCCCTATTCCTTCCAGGGCCTGGGAGAAGAGGGGCTTAAGATTCTTGCCGAGGTTCGGGAGGAAGTTGGCCTCAGGGTTGTTACCGAAATTACGTCACCTGCCCAAGCGGACATGATGATGAAGTACGTGGATGTTGTGCAGGTTGGAGCTAGAAACATGCAGAACTTCGAGCTTTTGAAGTGCCTGGGGCGCCTGGGAAAGCCGGTTGTCTTAAAGCGGGGGCTGTCGGCCACTATTGAGGAATGGCTCATGTCAGCCGAATACATACTTTCTGAGGGTAATGACCACGTTATCCTTTGCGAGCGCGGCATTCGCACCTTTGAACCGTATACGAGAAACACCCTTGATCTGTCTGCTATTCCAGTCATCAAAAAGCTCACCCATCTTCCGGTGATCATCGATCCGAGCCACGCCACCGGCATCCGTGAAAAGGTGAGTCCCATGGCCCGTGCTGCCATTGCCGCAGGGGCAGACGGCTTGATGATTGAGGTGCACCATGATCCGGACAGGGCCCTTTCTGATGGCGCCCAGAGTCTTTATCCAAAGCAGTTCGGGCGGCTGATGCGCAACATTTACGTGATTGCACCGGTGGTAGGGAAGCAACTCGATTTTGGCTATCTTGATAAAGCCACCGCCGTGGATCACCTGGGTAAAACCAAAGGGGGAGGGAGCAAGAACGCTGCCTTCTTGGGAGAGATTGGTACGTTCAGCCACAAGGCCTGCACGCAGTATTTTGGAACAAAGGTAACTGCTGTGCCTATGCCTTCATTCAGGGCCATTTTTGATGCGATTAAGAATGGTGAGACCAAGTTCGGTGTGGTGCCATTGGAGAATTCTCTGGCCGGCAGCATACACGAAAACTACGATCTCCTTCTCGAATATGATTTGAGAATTATCGGAGAGATCACACTTCGCATTGTGCACAACCTGATTGGCCATCCCGGCGCCAAGATAGAAGCCATTAAGCGAGTCCTTTCGCACCCCCAGGTCTTCCAGCAATGTCGACAGTTTCTGGACCGCCATCAAGAGTGGGAGCTGGTTTCAGCAAGAGACACGGCCACGGCCGTTAAACGCATTAAAGAGGCGGGAAGTCCGACCGATGCTGCCATTGCCGGTAAGGAGGCGGCCGGCCTTCACGGGATGGAGGTCATTGAAGAGGGGATTGAGACAAACCCGAGAAACTACACCCGATTTGTGATAATAGGCGCCCAGCAACTTGAAAACGGGCCACGGCACAAGTCTTCTCTCATCTACTCAACGGGCAACCGCCCAGGGGCTCTCTATGAAACATTAAAGGTGTTTGCCGACCAGGGCATCAATCTGGTGAAGCTGGAATCGCGCCCAATCCCTGGAAAACCATGGGAGTACATGTTTTATGTAGATCTTGAGGCAGATGTTGAGTCAGACTCGTTCAAACCCATACTCAGCGCTCTTGAGGAAAAGACGGATTATCTCAGGATACTGGGGAGCTACTAGTGCAGTGTCTTGAAAGTTCATTGCTTGATTTTGGCAATTTAACATGTCCTCAAATCACAGAAACAACATAGAAAATCCGAATATCGAAATCCGAAATGCGAAACAATATCGAAATCAGAATGTTCCAAATTCAAAACAAATGCCGCTAACTACCTTGTTTTTAAAGTGTCTTGAGAATTTGAATTTTTGTCATTCGAATTTGTCCTTCGACTTCGCTCAGGATCGTGAGCCAGTTGAACCATTTCGAGTTTGCGGCTGACGCCTTGAAAACAGCACGATATTCGAATTTGCGCCTGCCGGCTTGAAGACAGCACGGATTTCCCCGTCTCTGATAAGTGGATTAAGGGAAGGCACCAAAATGGTCCGGCAAAGAGTCCATAACCGTCTGGGCCAGCAGGCTGCGGCGCCACCCCTTGCGAATTTCGGGATCAAAAGTATCAAAACGAAATCATAACGATTCGCTGCTAATTCCCCGGCACAGATGGATGGGAGAAAGTTGTGTCGGGAGAATTTGGTTTTCGGATGAAGATCTACAAATGAGAGTTATACCCGGAGAATCCTGATCCTTTGGTCGCAGAATGACGAAATCTACACTCTTTCTGGAATGCGGTGTTATTGCAGACAGATGTAATCTGCGAGGGGTTTGTTTTGTTACGATATTCGGGCAACATCCACACTATGGCCATTTTACAGATGACACTGCAGCGTGGACTACAAACGTCACCGTGATGGCTATCAAATCGAAGATTTTCAGTGGGGGAGGAGGATTTCGATATACAAATGAAAGTTCTATCACTAATTTAAAAGCCCACCGAACACCGAACGGGTGATATCTATATTTTTCTCGAATGCCTTTTGCGGCGTATCTTTAGCAGAACAATTTCGATAATGGCGTTTCATATTTTTAGAGTTCTCAAATGAATATCGAAATGGAAACAAAGTTATTCAAGGGACAGACAGATGAGTTGCAGAGCCCCGCCCTTTTTACAGGAATTGGAAAGCTACAAGATATAATCGAGTAGAGTGAGGCGGGGTAATGAATCCCGCCTCATCCCTTTAAAAAGGCTGCCTGAGGCCTGCTCTCTAACGCCGGTGGCTCAGAGCTTATTCTGCCGCCCAGGCTGTCCAATTGATTGGGTCCACCGCCGACCTCAATGGTTTCTCGCCAGATTATTTGGGAGTGCGTACGCGCAATTCGATTACTTCGCCGCCGTTGATCGTTAAATAACAGGCCACTAACTTATCTTCGGGGCTCACGAAGGCATTGATTACAACATAATCGCCTTCGTTGATGTCAACCCATATCGTCGGGATACCGTAGACAGTCTGGGAGCCATCAACGACGACTGAGTGCTCCAGAACATCGGTAACCTCCCCACTCACGACCTCAGTGCAATTTGAGCCTACTGCCCAAACAGCCTGCACTGCAACGAAACTCATAACGATTACCAAGATTACAAACAATCCCTTCGTAGAACTCTTCATTGTATACCTCCATTGGTTTTAGATTTTTCTGTTTTCTTTCAGCCTTGAATTCCTGCTGCCTTCAAGACCCTTCTCATACTCCCGTCCGGACTCCAACGAGTGAAACGGCGCCCATTTCATTTTGTCATTGTAACCTTTTCCTCACTTCCCTTATTTATTCTCACTGTTTTCCCAGGATCTCTGCGATACTTAAAACACCACCTCCTTTCAACTTTGTTTCAACAACTTGGCTGAAAGCTTAGTTTTAAGTTAAGAAAGGATTTGTTACCCTATTAAGTAAACACGATAGCAGTTTTGGATATTATTCCTTTAGCTGTAAGAGGTAAATAGGCACTGCCACGTATTTATATATAGGCAGAACCACCTATATGTGAAATCATCAGAAGAAGTTGAGCAGAGGAATGACCTTAGGGGTTGACTGACGTGAAGCCCTCGCGGATAGCCAAAGAACGGAAAATCAGTATGAAGATTGTCGTGTTTAAATAGAACGGGAAACTAACAACGGCGAGCTGACAGTTTTGATCGCTTGCCAAACCGCTTCGTGCTTTACGCCCTGAAATTGTTATAGATATCATCCGTCCGGCCAGTCGGAAGAACGAACCTTTCAATGCATATATCCGTTTGCAACCTCTAAAGCCTTGACATCAACACAGGAAAGTATCGTGATTTTTTGGGGAGCCGGGTCACCGTGTATGTGATCTGTGCTTTTTAGCGGCACAATTTTTTGGTGATATTCGACGACTATCTTGATAATGGTTGGATTAAAGATGCCTTGCCAACCACTTTAATCCTTAGCCCATGATTTTATTGTAGATATCACACCAACTCCCATTTGGAAACCAAAAAGGAGCTGTAGATGTTCAGTCAGATATTGGTGTCAAAAAACATGGGTTGTCAAAACACAGTGTTCCTTGCACTATCTGTACGGGGGCCTTCCCATAGGTTCAGTTCTATTGAAGATCGCAACAGATGTCAAACTGCCCAAATAGAAACGGCAGGGCTTGGGTCCTGCCGTTGGTCCTTAACAATTGAATGGGAGTTACCGTTTACCATTCGGGATCAGCTGTCGAATGGTTTTGGATAAGATACCGCAGCCCTGATTGCTGGTTTTCCGTTAGATCCCCAAATTGGATACCACGTTGCTTTGTTGTCATGTAAGGTGGAGATTCACCCTCCCCTATTTCAGCCGCAGTGCGTGGATGAATACTTTGTGAACCTCGTCATCCCTCTTCATAGTTTTTGGCACATTTTCAATCTCATACTTTCCAGAAATCATTCCGACGAACTGGAGCATAGACTTGCG
>Ga0209986_10002598_pt1 | contig 16399 bp, 13 predicted proteins | sample BlataG_FD_183168 | JGI IMG/M metagenome (GOLD analysis project Ga0209986, IMG submission 183168) | Deep subsurface microbial communities from Black Sea to uncover new lineages of life (NeLLi) - Black_00105 metaG (SPAdes) (version 2) | ecosystem: Environmental > Aquatic > Marine > Oceanic >...
GGGGGGGGGGGGGGGGGGAGATGTGTTGGGATGAAATGATGGTTTGGCGATATGTAAAAAATGAAAATATGTGCGCGTCATGCTGTGCAAACCTATGAGGCATCCAGGAAATGTCTCACAGAAGGGATCAACTTTATCAAAGGCATATACTTGCCATGCAAAGAAGGAGGAACATCATACATAGATCTATACCTCGGCTCCTGAAACGGAGGGAACGTCGATGAGATGATAAGTTACCACTCTCAGTATAAACTCGTGACACCAATCTCTGCAGCTGATAATTTTATTGAATACGTGGTGCTTGTTGGATTGATTACACGGCTATTTGAGGCAATGCAATGCCTATAGTCGAAGGGAATCAAGTGATCACTTTGATTGATCCTCCGTTGCCTCCAGCTCGCGTTCCTGTCAGAACTAAAGACGGATCCTATTCACTGGTAATCTATTAAAGACACATACCAATATATATATCACCAGTCCATACCCTTTTTCTCACTCGCATCCCCTCCCCATTTCCCCTACTGCCCCGCCCCTTGAACACCAGATCTTCCCCTCTGCCAACCAGCGCATCCAACAGCTCAAACGCTGCCACTCCAAAGTCCAAGAAGGCTGCATTGACGGCTTACGCTCCTCCTGTTCTATCACAGCAGCCAAGAAGTGCCAACCCACCATCATCGCAAGATTATCCTCCTTTCTCTTCAACACCCCTCTTCCTTGCCTCTCAGATATTGACACCTGCCAAGATCGGGTGATGTCCGCTTGTCTTGAGCAAGGAACTCCACAATGCTCTTCTCATACCCAAGAATTCTGTGCTACTGCTTTTAAATAATAAGAAATAGAGAGAGGTAGATACATAGTGAGGAGATATAGCAAAGTGAGGAGGCAAACGATGGAGGTCGATACTACTGACGATAATCGCATTCCACTACCATCATCACCAACACAACTAAATGCACAATTAGACACCTTACTACACAAAGTATCACAAGCATACCAACACCGATCAGTAGCAGAAGCCCCGTTGGTCCAATTAGATACTGCTCTCAGGGATCTCAGCAGGGCTAGCACCACCATCTTTCCCACCCCTTCATCATCATCATCACTCGGTAGTAGTAGTAGTCATCATGCTGTTCATTGTCACATGCGCCCTATGCTGGGAAACTTCACCTTTCCTCCTTACACACATGGAATTCATATAGCCTTAGAACATAACACAAGTAAGAGCGGTACAAGAAATACACAGTTTCCTGCCGGATGGATACTGGTCATACTAACTGAATTTGATACTACTACTACTACTACTACTACTACTACTACTACTACTACTACTACTACTAATGATAGCAATAGTACTGTAGTAATGGTATCTAGTGAGTGTCATCCTATTCCTCAGTTTACTACTGCGCAGTGGGATGGTGTTACATGTAAATATACAGCTAGACCCAGTCAAGTGACATTATTCCTAGTACCCACCACCACCACCACCACCACCACCACCACCATGACATCATCATCATCAGCAGCAGTAGCAGCCGTGTTGCTACATCAAGTAAAACTAGATCCTCTCTTCTTCATATATAGAGAAGAAGGATCATCATCATCGTCATCATCATCAGGCGGAGGCGGAGGAGGGTTGGTTATACCGAGGGATGTCAACCTTAGTTTCACTACTACAACAATGACTGTAAGGCTGGCTCTCCCCAAGGTTGTGTTTGGGATATATCCTTGTCCTGGTGTTGTATTAGAACAGTATATTTTAGGCCAAAAGAGGTCATCACTGCCCCTTGATTTTAGTAATAGTAATAATGATAGTAATAGTATGAATGCATCTCCTTCTTCTTCTTCTCTTCTCCATCATCATGACAAACATCAAAAAGGGATTAGGCAGCAGTACACGGTGCGGGGGCAATTGATGGGCACAAAAGGAGAGTATGTCCAACTAACAGTACAAGCAGTAACCAACGGAGGCTCTTCCCTCAGATCTGCTGCATCTCCTTGTGCACTCCTGGAGATAACACTATCAGCATCATCAGTAGCTGCATTATTAAAGCTGCATTCATCTATAATAGAGAGAATACAGGCATTATCACAGCAGGTTGGTGAAACCATGGCTTCATATAGTGGTGGTGGTAGAGGAGGAGATGGAATGGGGAAGAATAAGAAGAAGGGAGCGGCAAAAGAGTTGGATGCAGCTCAGTTGTTGTATTCATCTTCTTCTTCTTCTCATCATCATCATAATGTCATAAGTAGTACCCGTGGTGATGTCATTGCTTTAGAGGCAATGCTGGATGAAGTGAAGACGCTGCAAGCTAGGGTACGCACAATGTCTGGTGGTGGTGGTGATACGAGTTTGGAAATGATGAGGTTGAGAAAACTGCTGTCTAAGATCCCTTTTACAATTCACGTATAGTTTTAGTAGTAGTATTAGATTTTAAGACGGTTACAGTGCTTTGATGGTAAGATGTAGCTGCTCTTAAGGCTGGCCTTTGTTAGCTGTCGAGATGCACACTTATATTTCATACTGTACCACAGCGTGTGCAATCCCTACGAGGCCTTTGCGGAAAAGGCCAAAGTCTATCAGAAAGGTAGGTGTCCGAACACCTGCGGATACCATTTAAATAGATGCTATATTGGGTAATCATTTTTAGCAGTACCATATTGGTATAATTGTCTAAATGTTATGTTTTTTCTTAACCAAGATCAAGAAGGGGACCCCCCCCCCCGCCCCCCTTCTCACCCTGTCATCCCCTTGATCTCAATAAAGACAGTAATATTATGAAGGAGGAAATCCCCCATTCATCTCATTTCTTTTTCTCTTTCTTCTATGTAAAAGCTCCCATGAGCAATGTAAACCATAAAGACAATAAGAGAACACATTTACGATCTATTACAAAGAAGAAGCAAAGCGAAAGACAGGCATCCCTACCTTCCTCCTCTCACTATAATAATATAATATACCATACCTAAAATTTCTCAGGAGAATACCCAAACCTCTTCAACGTACCTTCTCCCCATCTTGCTCTCAGCATATACCAACACCACCTCTTTCTATACCCTCTCTCCTCCGCCAACCTCACCAGATTCTCCACATGCCCCTCCACATCCTCAATTCTTGGATCGGCCAAAAACCTGGCCACATCCTCCCCACTCCTTACATTGAATAACACTCTATCTCTATGTAGTACCTGATTAGGCCATAATATCTCATCTTCTTCTACTGCTACTCCCCCGACTAGGCCTACAAAGTAGGACTTCCAGTTAGCTCTATCGTTGTTATCGTTCTTGTTCTTGTTCTTCTTGTCGTCGTCGTCGTCGTCGTCATTCTCCTCCTCCTTCTCGTCATCATCAGAGGTAATGATATCAGCTTGGTGAGGGGAGAATGTATAGCCTGATATAGTGGCAAAGGGGGTGATGACTGTGTCAGGGGACAATCGGGAGAGAAGTTCAGAACTGAGTGGTTGGGGGGAGTCGTACAATTGAGTGTCCTTGTATATTGAAATCCACAAGGGTCGGACTGGTATGGACTCTTCTGTACCGGCAAGACGCATATCTATTGTTGGAGCTGCTGTAGAGGATACAGACCATTCTTCTTGTCTACTATTACCATTACTATTATTAGTGGTGATGGTATTAGAATTAGATATAGAAGAAGGTGAAGGTGAAGGTGAAGGTGAGTCTGGGTGACTGGCCATCCAAGTGAGATCATCCATTATGTCATCATAGTCATCATCCTCTTCATCAATATATTTATTATTATTGTTGTTATCAATAAGAGGTCCTGTTGTTGTTGTTGCTGGTAGAGCAGTACTAGCAGTCTTGTTATTAGGGTCATCATCATCATCCAAGAGGAGCCTGCTGAGCTGTTGTCTTCTCTTGAATTGTCTGCCACGTAAAGCTTGCTTGGCTTCTTGTAAAAATCTTCTTCTATCTTCTCTATCTTCCCAATAAGATATCCATGTCAAAGAAGGGAGGTTTTGTTGCTGGTGTTGTGGTTGTGCTTGGAAGGAGGAGGAAATTGGGGTTGGAGAAGATGTGACGGTGGAGTCTGTTGTTGAAGTGGTCTTTGCTGCGAGAGAGAATTGGCGTTGATAGCGATGCCAGGCATGCCTAGAAGATGGTGAATATTTGTTGCCTGTGTTGTATGTAAGAGGGGTGTGGAAAAGAGGGGGGAGATTTGAATGTAAGTGATCATGTTGATCTTGGGTTTGTCGTCTGTTCTGCTGTTGAAGACTTACCACAATAGTATATTTTTGAAGCTTGACTTAAGATCATTCTAGAGAAAAGATTTCTCATTTAAGAGGGGTAGATTGCCAATTGCTTATGAAAATTAAATCTTATTGAATTGTATTGTCCACATACGTTTCAGTCAACTTTAAACATACAAAATAACGTATACATGTCAATTTCATTTGGACAATGAAGTCATCTGGGCGAGTTTAATTACATATACTTTCAGCGTAGACGTCTCTCCAACGTTCGAGGAACACACCTTCTGTCCTCAACAACACGAAGTAGACTTCCCCTCCTGCATATACCTAGTACCTAATAGTAGCAATTTCAATCTTATTATAGCAGGTGATGGTCCCATATACCTTTTCTATCCATCTTAACCAGAGATGTAGGCAAAAAACAAGAGAAAAAGACTGGAAGAAAAAGAGAGGGGGGGGAGACAAAGGAAAAAAAAACCACATCACAAAACACACACACACACACACACACACACACACACACACACACACACACACACACACACACACACACACTCTCTCTCTCTCTCTCTCTCTCTCTCTCTCTCTCTTTCTCAAACACATTCCAGCACTATCAAGAACACAGCAGCAATACAACTCAAAGCTCCACCAGCTACCTTGGCAGTTGTCCTTGCATCCATATTACCTTCAGGAGTCAGACTTCCAGATGGAGCAGTACTAAAACCAGTACCAGGAGCAGGAGCACCTCCCTCTTTGGTCCCCACAACGCTACCCTCAGCCATAATACCATTAATACCTCCATAAGAATCAACAGCACCAGCACCCATCAATATCATTCGACACTTTTGATCCCTCAACGCCACTGCTGCCTTCATTGCACTGGTACCGTACACATTACACATCTCCAAATCAGCACCACCAGCAATCAACATAGCTACGCAATCAGGTTGATCAGTCGACGCAGCAAGAATCAGAGCAGTGTTATTATTCACCCCAGCTGCATTGATGTTGCATTTAATACTTTGCTTTTGATGCTGTACCAGAAGCTCTCTGACAAAAACAATGTTACGAGACTTGATGGCCCAGATTAAGGCTGTATCACCGCCATTGTCCTTCATATCTACGTAGGCACCGTTCTTCAGTAACAACTTGAGTATTTCAAGACAAGAAGAAGAAGATGGGGGAGCACCGCCACCTTCTGATGATGATGATGATGGTTGCTGCTGCTGCTGCTTTGCTGCTAAGATAATAGGAGAATCTCCATTGCAATCTCTCACATCAGGGTCAGCTCCATATTTCAACAACAAACTCACACCTTCTACATTCTGCCTTTGAGTGGCAATCAGAAGGGCAGTATTTTTACTACCACTCCCTTCCTGGAGCTCTGTTTTACTCCCTGCACTGAGGAGCATCTTCATGCATTCAATACCGGCAGAAGCAACAGTACCAGCAGTAGAGTTAAAGGACGGACCCATATTTACCATTCCAGCAGCAATCATGAGAGGAGAGCTGCCCTGTTCTCTGTCTTGAACATTAGGGTTTACTTGGGCATCTGTAATCAGATACTTGATAAGCGTCATCCATTGACCATTTGTAAGACCATAATCACCAGTGCCATTTCTACTGACAGTACCAATGCCAGTAGCCATCGCCTTCATGGCAATCAAGAGAGCATTATTCCCGTTGTGACCAGGAGCATCTTTATCACTCCCCGCCTTGATCAACAATTTAACACTCTCAATAGAGCCATTCCTAGTAGCCAAATGCAACGGCCCCTCTCCATTGCCATCCACAATATTTGGATCAGCTCCAGCTGTCAACAATAATTTCAAGCACACCAAATCCATGTCCCCTTTATCAGCCACTAGACAAAGCGCAGTATTCTTCAACACAGTATTCTGAGCATTGCACCAACATCCATGGTCTAATAATAGCTTCAAACAATCAGGAAAGCCCTTCCAAGCTGCCCAGATAACAGCAGTGTTGCCTTTCCCATCTACCACATCTTTGAAGCAACTGTTACTCTTTAATAATAATTTGATGATCTCAGGTGATTTGTTCTTGGTGGCTATAATTAGAGGGGAGTCTCCTTCTGAGTTGGACATATCGGGATCAGCACCGTGTTTTAGGAGTAAAGCGGCCATTTCTTCATGTTTCATGTCACAGGCAAGAATGAGAGCTGTATTGCCATGAATGTCACAAATATTGGAATCTACTGCACATCTACTTCTACTATTATTTGAAGTGGAAGGCATGTCGAGTAGAAGACGGACAATGTCAAAGCAACGAAGCTTCATCGCCAGTACCAAGGAGGTACTATTATCATGAGCAGCATCGGGGATGTTGGGATCCAGAGAGTGTTTGGACAAGAGCTCTTGGATTGCTCTGGCAGCTTTGTGCTCAATGAGTAAGTTGAGAATGGTCTTGCCTCGATTGTTCTGAATATTCAAATCAACAGCTGCTGCTGCTGCTGCTGCTGATGATGATATTGATGAAGAAAGCAACAAAGAGAGGCATTGTGCATCATTCCTCTCAGCAGCAATCAAGAGTGGAGTGTTCCCATCAGTAGCATCCTTTACATTGAGACTATCAACACGACCATTCTTACTACTACTTATTAATATCTTGATCATCTCTTTAGAATTGTCCTTAACAGCAAGATGAAGAGCAGTACTACCAGTGGCGCTATCTTGGATGTCGATGTCAGCGCCAGCAGCTACTAGCAACTTGATGGCTTCAACACATTTATTCTTCACAGCCAGGAGCAGAGCAGTATCACCGTTACTGTTCTTCATATCCAGCAAAGATACAGCATTATCATCAGTATTAGTAGAAGTTGCTTCAATAAGAAGCTTGAGGCATTCAACATTATCACTCCTCTCAGCCGCAAACATCAGAGCAGTATGCCCGAACTGATTCTGTGCCCCCACCTCCACCACCCTACCACCACAACCACCAACTTCAAGCAGCATTTTCGTTGAGTGTGGATTGGCATTACACACACACCATATCAAAGCAGTGTTGCCCTTTGCATCTCTAATATTCAAATTAACACCAACGCAACCAATCAACAACTGAAAGCTCTCCATATGATTCTTCCTCGCAGATATAACTACAGCTGAATCACCCTCTTTATTTGTCCTATCAAACTCCACTGCCCTTTCCTGAGGTTGTTGTACGATACATTTCAAACACTCGTGTGCATTAGCATCAGCACATATGATAGCAGCAGTATTTCCACTCTGATTCTGTAGGTTGGCATCACATCCAGCTTTTAAGAGAAGTTTCAAACAGTCGATATTCCCCTGCCAGGCTGCCCACAACAAGGCTGTATTGCCTTTAGTGTCTTGTACATTTCTATCACATCCACTGCCAAGTATGAGATACATACAATCAATAAAACCGGATTTTGTTGATACTATAAGACCCGTCTGACCGTCATTATCCTGAATGCTGGCATCAGCTCCATATCTGAGCAGCAGTCTTACATGTTCAGGCGAGTTCTTTTCCACTGCCACATGAAGAGCAGTTTGACCAACAGCATTCTTCACATTGACATTGGCACCTGCTCTAATGAGGAGTCGCATTACTTCACCAGATCCTGACTCGGCAGCACAGATAAGGGCAGTGGAGTTGTTGTTTTGCTTCCAAACAGTGTCAGGGTTGGACCCTGCAGCAAGGAGGAGTTGAGTGCATTCGACAGAGTTTTGGCGAGCGGCAGTCATGAGGCCGGAACCTGATTTGGATTTGACCAGGTTGAGGTTGACATTCTTCTTGGTGGAGAGAATTACTTTGACGGTGCTGATGTCTTGGTTGTCGACGGCCTTGAGGAGGTCATTGCCGGCGAGCCGAGAGCTGTGGAGAGAGGGAGGGGAGGAGTGTGGGAGTCGGGGGTTACTATTGGAGAGAAAGTGTGGCAGTGTCGTGGTGTAAAACAAGTGTATTGGATGCAAGTAAATAGTCCATAAGATCGCGATAATAGCACATCTTAACCTACCTGACGACGCCCATGGGTTATATATTCAAGTGATGTTGTTTGTGATTTTTCAGAGATAGATTCTCTGCAAAGTAGTCAGCTCAACCACAGATATCTGCTGAAAAAAGCTTTGAAGAACTTTAAATAAGGTAAACAAGGGACGATATGCAGCTGGTATGGTACCGAGACGCCATAATGAAGAAAGAAAGCCGCCCCGTCTTCTCTCTTTGAACCTTCCATGATAGAATGAAGCCAGGAGGAGATATTTTTTCATATCCAAATCTATATCTCTCTTCCTGAAAATGAAATAGCAACTTCAGGACATTTACGAGCACTCATCAGTAATCAAATCAGTACCTCTCTGAAAGGAAGTGGAGATGCCCCTACTTATTTGGCGCTGTTGAACCGCCCTGTTTTCCCCCTTCTCCTGCTCTCCGTTCCTGCTGTTCGTCTCACAAATGACGGTGGAAGAAGATTGCCAGATTTCGCCCCTTGAACTTAGAGCTAACCAATATACATACGCGACAAGGTAGCGGTCTCAACCACTCACATCCATATGTATTCTTTCCATTCCTATTAGGTACCATATATTCGTATATTCTTCAGATGAAGTGAAATCAAAGATGTCCACCCAGTGATGACACCCGAAGACGAGCTTGAAGCTCCGTTACTTGGGATCAACCCATCCGACCAACCCTCACCATCTCTATGGTCCATTCTCACCTTTCGGTGGCTTACTCCACTCTTGAAATCAGCCTCTTCTCAACATCCCATCACCGTCACGTCCCTCCCACCTCTCCTGCCCCACCTCTCTGCCATCTCCACTACATCTCTCCTCCTACACCACCACCACCACCACCAACAGCAACCACACCCCTCTCCACACTCTCTTCTACTCTCTATATACAGTACATTTGGAAAACAATACCTAAAGCTAGGCTGGTTGAAGCTCCTTGACATCTCACTCGGATTCGTCCTCCCCCTCCTCCTCCACCAACTCCTCCTCACTGCCACCACCACTACCATCCATACACATCTACCTACCACCACCGCCATCATCAATATACCTCCATCATGTATGTATGCACTTCTTCTCGTATCGATATTGGTACTCAAGGCATTCATCAACACTCAGTTTACATACAGACAAGCACTGATAGCACTGCAACTCCGCTCTGCTATTACATGCACCGTCTTTCATTGCACCTTGTATCCTTATAACAACAACAATAATCGTAGTGATACAACCACTAATAATAATAGTAATCAACCAGTGGCAATGACATTAATGTCGGTAGACGCTGACCGTGCGTCAGGACTCGCACAAGGCCTTCATGAACTCTGGTCCCTTCCCCTCCAACTCATCATATCTCTGCTACTACTCTACGTCTACACCAAATATGCCTTTCTAGCTGGGCTTATTATAGTACTACTACTGATACCCATTAACAATGCACTGGCTAGGAGAATACAAACCGCTTCTATAGCAATGATGGAAGCAAAAGACTGCCGTATTCAACTGCTACAAGACGTCTTGCATTCCATTCATCAAATTAAAGCTGGGTGCTACGAGGACTACTTTGCATCTAAACTTAATGTATACAGGAAACAAGAGCTGAAGGGTCTGGCAGTGAAGAAGTACTTGGATGCGTTGTGTGTCTTCTTTTGGGCGAGTACTGCTGTGTTGTTTAACACTGCTACGTTTAGCGTGTTTGTGGTGTGGACAAGAGGAAGGATGAGCGTGGAGACTGTGTTTACGTCTATTGCATTGTTTGGGATGTTGTTGGGGCCTATTAATGGGTTTCCTTGGGTGATTAATGGGGCGGTTGATGCTGTCGTTTCTATCAAGAGGTTGGAGAGGTATTTTTGTTGTAGAGGAGGAGGAGGAGGAGAGAGGAGAGAAGGGGGAGGGGAAGGTGGAGGTGGAGGAGGTGGAGGTGGAGGGGAGCATGCACCACCACAACAACGTGATCATCTCCACATTCCCCTCACATCATCATCATCATCACCACCATTATTGCCACCATCGTGTCTAGTAGTCATCACTGGTCCAACGTCATCAGGAAAATCATCCCTTCTTACCAGTGTAAGTAGTGGACACATACCACCACCTACCATGCTTTCATCACTATTCCAATCACTATCATCATCACTAAATATAAAGGGGATATCAACCCAAGAGCCATTCCTAATGCACGGTACAGTGAGATCCAACATACTATTTGGTAAACCAATGAATGAAGCTAGATATAACAAAGTAATAGAAGCATGTTGCTTGGATGAAGATATGACAGCTTGGAGGCCACGGGGAGGTGAGATGGTGGTGGGGGCGAGAGGGGTGACATTGTCGGGTGGGCAACGTACTAGAATTGCCTTGGCTCGAGTGTTATATGCTGCTTCTTGTTCAAAAGGAGGAGAAGAAGAAGGAGGAGGAAGAGGAGGAGTAAGGAATGGAGATACATCTCAGGATAGAGACTTATATTTATTAGATGATGTACTGGCTGCAGTGGATGCTGAGGTGGCAAAGAAGTTGGTAGAGAAGGCTATCAAAGGATACTTGTTGTCATCAAGTGAGAAGAAGGTGGTAGTAATGTTGGTGAGTCAACATGCTGCTGCATTGAATGCTGCTGATTACATTGTTACCATGAAGAATGGTCAGATAATAAGTACTGTAGAGAATGATAATAGTAAATTTGATCCTGGTAGTGGTAATCCCAAGGTAGCTGTGTTAGAGGCCAGCAGCAGCAGTATTTCTGAATCATCTTCTCACCAGTCTACTTCTAGCAGCAACCAAGAAGAAGAACAAGATGATGAGGAGGAGGAGGAGGAGGAAGAGAGGGTTATTGGGGCTGTTAAATGGAGTGTGTATGGACAGTACCTGTCATCAGTAAGGCTGGTATGGGTTGTCATTATTGTGGGCAGTCTGTTGCTGATGCAGGCTAGTCGTAATACTTCTGATCTTTGGCTTGCTCATTGGGTCAATGTTATTGCCAGCGAGAGGAAAAATAGTGGTAGTAGTAGTAGTAGTAGTAGTAGTAGTAGTAGTAGTAGTAGTAGTAGTAGTTGTAGTAGTAGTAGTAGTAGTAGTAGTAGTAGTAGTAGTAGTAGTAGTAGTAGTAGTAGTAGTAGTAGTAGTGGTAGTTACAATCATCCCAATTCTCAAAACTCCCCAAAAAGTCAGCAGGAGCAGCAATTGTTTCTGCTGAAAGTCCTCCTCATCATCGCAGCTTCCAACATCCTCTTCACCCTCATCCGAGCGTTCAGTTTTGCAAAAGGAGGCATGGTAGCAGCCAAGCACATGCACGTCACCATGCTCCAAGCAGTTGTCGTAGCCACCAAAACAACCACCTTCTTCCACAGCACCCCCCATGGTCAAATAATGAACCGATTTAACAGTGACACTGCCACCGTTGATGATTCGTTGCCATTTATTTTTAACATCTTTCTTGCTAATGCTGCTGGTTTATTGGGCACCATCGCTATATTGATGTTCTGTGCTCAGTCTACAATCCTCCTCCTCATAGTTCTCCTGCCTGTACTCTACGTTTTTTATTCTTTACAACAATATTATAGAGCTGCTAGTAGAGAACTGAGAAGATTGGAAGCTATTACCAGATCTCCAGTATATGATTTATTCAATGAAGTTGTCAGTAATAGTCATAGTAATAGCAGTAGTAATAGTGGTGGTGGTGGTAGGTCTTTTTCTTCATTATCAACATCCTCAGCAGCAATGACAATAAGGGTATTCAAAGCAGAGCAATGGTTGATGAACCAAGCTCATCAAGCAGTAGAGAGACAAGTAAGAGTGGGGATGAGTAGTGCAGCTGCATCCGCATGGTTGGCATTGCGGTTACAACTGATATCAGCCTGTTTTGCAGCTGTCTTTGCTGCCTTTGCTGTTGCATCCATCTTGAAATCCAAACCCAATAATGTTACTATTTCAGTGGGATTGATAGGGTTGGGACTTACTTCTATTCTCCCAGTTACTGGCTTATTGAATGGTCTCCTAACATCAGGCATTGAGACAGAACAAGAGATGGTGTCGGTAGAGAGGATGATGTCTTATATAAATATCAACCTTCAGAATAATGATAGTAGTGGGAGTGGTGGAGATGTTGAAGCCCCTTCTTCTTCTTCTTCTTCTTCTTCTTCTTCTTCAACAACATTTCCTGTATTGAGTGATAGTAGTATTAGTAAACACATGCTTCTTCATCATAGACAAAGAGGAGTAGGTGTTGTATTTCACAACGTATGGCTACAATATGGCAACAACAACAAGAACAACAATACTACTACTACTACTACAATGAGTCGTATGGCTCTTAGAGGAGTGACATTCAAAATACCACCAGGCAGCTGGACGTTATTATCAGGAAGGACAGGCAGTGGTAAATCTTCCTGTTTCTCTTGTCTCCTCCGGCTGGTCTCAACTACATCTGGAAGAATACTACTTACTACTACTGATGAGGTAGACATTAGAGGTATCCCTGTGCATGTATTGAGAAAGTTGGTTGCTCTAGTACCTCAATCACCATTGCTGTTCCAAGGTACTTTGAGAGACAACCTCACCATTGGTAATAGCTGTAGTAGTAGTAATAGAAGTATCAATGATGATGCTGCACTGAGAAGAGTGCTGGAAATGACACACCTTGGTAATCTGGATTTGAATATGCAAGTAACGGCAAAACGTATGAGAGGGAATGGTGAAAGAGATGATACTACCACGACTACCACGACTACTACGACTGCTCCTCCTCCTCCTTCTTGTGCTGGTTTGTCCCAAGGTCAAAGACAATTGGTAGCAGTAGCTCGGTTGTTACTGAGAAGAGTGAAGCCGGTAGTGATATGTTTAGATGAATGTACCGCTGGTATGGATGAGTGTACTGCTAGAGATATAAGGAATGTGTTGAAAAAGGTATTATTGTTGGGAAATAGGGCAACAACAACTGTGATTGAAGTTGCTCATGGCACTGATGGTGAAGAGGGAGAGAGATGGTGGGATCACGAGGTTGTGTTGGATGGAGGGAGGATGAAGGAAATATGAAATTGACATGACATTACCGCTGTGAAATTAATTTACATACTTACAACTATAAACTATATATACTGAAGTATACTGAAATTTCATTTATTATTTTAAACAACTTATTTACCTTTTCCTTTTGTCCCCCTCATTAATTAATCAATCACAACTTCTTCAGCCACCACTCCACAAACTCTTCAAAACTAATACTCCCACTCCCATCTTTATCCAGTATTGTCAAGGCAGCCTCAACCTCAGCATCTCTTAAATCAGGAGCATATTTTCCGCATACCTTTTTAAACTCATCCAAACTCAAAACCCCGTCATCATTACTATCAAAAGCTGAGAAAATCACTGCAATATCAGCAGCCTGAGCATCTGTAATACCTGCCTTTGCTGCATCAAAGTTGTACATCTTTTGGGCTCTATCTAGAGTCAAGTACGCTGCCAAGTCATTCAATATATCAGCTGAACTGGCAGCAGCATCAACATTTGTTTCCTTTTTCAACATGTCCGACATGTCCCGTAAAGCAGCCAAGATCTTTACTGTATTAACTGCCTCACTGGCTTTGTCTAGAGCTCCTAATCCTGTGTTATTACTTGATGCAAGATCTTCCACTGCTGCTAAAAATGCAGGTGCATTCACATTAAATGTCACCGCTGCTATTCCCAGCGCTCCTAGTTTGAAAAAGTCAAGAGCAGCTCCAGTCACATAGTAGCCAGATAGAAAATAGGCGATTGCTTGGCCAAAAGTAGCAGCTACGCCCCAATCTTGACTGACAGCGGCGTCTCCAAGGAGGTTTCCGGCTAGAAATGCTCCGTAGGCAGCACCAATGTCAAGGAGGAGCTGGAGGATAACAAGGGTGATGGCTTTAGAGCTCTGCTTGGACATGATTTTTCTGAATTTTTCTGGAGAAAGGGTCTCGTTTGGGCCTGCCATTTCCTTCCATTTCTCGAGGATTTCTGCTGCTACCTTCTTATCAACTCCACTCTTTCTCAAAGTGTCTTCGATGTCAGTGATGAGCTTCTTATCTTCTTGTTGTTGCTGGGCTCGGACGACGAATGTGGAGAAGGAGGGGCGTGGTCGGTAGCGGGATGGGGATGTTAACGAACATGAACTGGCACCATGAACAATGCGTGTTGTTGGATGTGATCCTGACAAGGAATTCCAGCGTAACATTTTATACCAGGATGAAGCAAATGCTGATGCTTGAAAGTAGCGAAAGGATTCAATTTACTTTTGAATTAGCCTTTATATAGCTGTATTGATCAGTTTAACCAACTCTTCCAAGTGTTTTCAATCTATACGTATCGTAATATTTAATTCCAAGGGTTCTAGACCCGAAACTTTTTATAGATTTCCTTCTTACAACCACACACATCAACCATCTAGAAGAAGGACAACGTCCCCCTCTCCCTCCTACTACTGTATCTACACCATAGCAGACATCAAATGACAGCCCAACAGCCCTCTTCCAGACCACACTCTAGGTCTCACCTTCAATTCTACCATCCTACCACCTCTGTCCACCATCACCACCACATCTTTATTTTCATTAGCGCTCACTAATGATGGTAATTCAGACATTCCTACTGCCCCTCCAAAGTCTACAACTCCATCTCCTACTTGTAAGCCTGCCTCAGAAGCTGGTGAATCTGGTGATACTGCATTTACTGTAGCAAAGGGTTTCTTCAGTTGATGTTGTGATATTGTGATAGTATTAGTGGTGGTAGCAGCAACTGCAATGGTGTGGCGATCAATGGTGTTATAACTGCTGCTGGGAGGTGTTGGAGTCGTCGTCGGAGCAGTAACAGCACCGTTGCCTTTTTCTCTAGCTTGGGAATGTAATTGCTCTAATAAATGGGCCATGGTATCTGTCAGTTGTTTGTGGTCGTTGGTCAAGGTAATTACTGTGTGTCTATCTGCTCTAATAGCTGGGAGGTCTAAGTCTCCTCTTGGGAAGCCCTGTGATGTGGAGAGAGGATGAACGGGTGAGAAAATGGAAGGGGATGATTTGGGATACACTTGGCGCTTGGATGAAGTAGAAATATCAGGTGCTTATACGGACCTCATCATCTAGTATAGGCCCATGCATCCCGACACCAGCCGTTCCTAACCGAGCAGCACAAGCTGCAATCTGATTCTCTATTTCCTTGCGTTTTTCGGAGGCTGCTTTGAGTTCAGCCTTGATATCCATGATTAGATCTATCAATGTATAGATCACAAGTTTTCCTATGGATCGCAATAACAACGTTTCCACCGGGAGGTGAGAGGAAACGAGAGTCAAGAAGAGGGTGACCATCACAGCGCACTCACTGTCGGTGTAGAAATTATACCCAAATGTAAATTGAAAAATGTTGGTTGCGTGATGCAGTACTAATCTCTCTATATCTAAAATATCAACATGTACACTCCACCCAGACCACCCTGGGGTACACTGTAACACAAGGAAGAAGTAGGCCCCTTTGATTGGTGTCAATTATGATCGTTTGATGGACGTCCCGTCATCCAATCCTGATCGTCACCCTGTTAAAAAACACCCTGTTTACAAAACACCCATGCGTACAATTCCTGATATTACCAATCATGGGTCTTATTAGAAAAGCAATTCAAGTAAGCTACACGTCGCAAGATATGCTCTTGGCGACTAATTTATAATGCAAGATTGAGATATCTCATAAATCCAACCTCTCCCCTCCCTTTTTTTCACAGGCTGGCTTGAAAGCAGCTGCTGGTGATGGTGACAAACCAACAGCAACTGACCAGCAACCAGCCACTAACAAACGTACCGGTGATGATGTTTCAGCTGCTGCCAACGTTAATGCTCAAAGCTCTGCTCCCAGTACCACCTCCTCCGCTCCCGCTCGTCGTCCTCCCCACCCTGGGAAAAATATGGGCCCTCTAGGGAAGCCACTCCTGGCCTTCAAAATGATTACCAATAAGGATATCAGATACAGCTATTCCCTGTCTGCAGCTACTTCCTGGGGTGTTTCCATGGTTATCATCGGTATTATCTTCTTGATCCTCACCATCAGTAAGTTTACATTTCTTTTTCTGATGATGATGATGATTCTGTTTTATTGATTTATATTTAGATATAGATCAGTTACATGATACATATATCCTTCTTTCTCTCACACATCCCCCCCCCCCCCCTTTTCCTCCTTTTCACCCCCGGGGTTTTCCCCCCC
>Ga0209986_10002600_pt1 | contig 16385 bp, 32 predicted proteins | sample BlataG_FD_183168 | JGI IMG/M metagenome (GOLD analysis project Ga0209986, IMG submission 183168) | Deep subsurface microbial communities from Black Sea to uncover new lineages of life (NeLLi) - Black_00105 metaG (SPAdes) (version 2) | ecosystem: Environmental > Aquatic > Marine > Oceanic >...
TTGCCTGGTTGAATTGCACACACTGGTCAATCATCATCCTTGAAAGAGCCTGATAGAATGAGGCAATCATTGACAGTATCGGCGCGAAGATGTCATTTCGTGCACCGATAAGGTTCAGTATCGCCAATGAGGACAGCGGAAAAGCCAGACTCCCATAGTCTAGGGGTGTCAGCTCGCCCCTCTGTTTGGAAGCCTCTATTATCGAGTAGAGCAACCTGGTAGCACTCTTAATGTCGTTGACTGGTAACTGCCTGAATCCCCCGCCCTTCTCTGTCGGTATTACCACATTTTCTTGGAAGGGTGATTCTTCTGGTTTCTTGGCCTGGTTGGGGTCGGTTACTTGAAGCTCTAGCCCACCCTTCAAAGCCTTTCGGCTCAGTGTTTTCAGAATGGTAACAATCTCGTTTTTCTCTTTGAACATTCCACGGTTAGGCCAGAAGATACTCTCGCCGTCATGCTTTAGGGCATCTTCCGTATTGAACATACACCCAATCGGACACTTGGAAATGACAAACGGCGGGTATTTATAAGTGTTCTCCTCTTCTTTGGCTATCGTCTTTTCAATGAATACTATTTCCTGCTCGGCGTTCCAGAAGTCAATAACCTGATTCCCGGTATCCTTTAACTTAACTTGGAAATCTGGATAATCCCTTTCAATCTGAGTCTTTGAACGGCTGCAAATCGGAGCACCCCACACCATGCCATCGGTGCTTGTCTCAAAGGGCAGCCATCTCGTATCAAACGGCACAACATCGGGAACTATGCTTCCTTGTCCGTCCAGCTTTATAGCTGAGCGAGCTCCTATTCTCCCCCGATTACACCCTTGCTCATTGATAAAAGCGTCCAGGCTGGGAATCCCCCGCTTTGGAAGCCACTCATTCACCATGTATAAAATATCATCCAGAAATTCCTCAATCTTGGTAGTCTGCTTATCGGTTAAGTCTTTCCCCTCAATGACTGTCTGCCTCTGATAACTACCAGTGATGGCGATTGCCTTCTTAGAATAATCCAGGGGATCGGGTAGCGTAACATTAGCTACATCTTTCTCATCCCCGCTATCGTCCAGATTTCTCATCTTGAAGGGCTTGAGCAGGTATAAGCCCTCGTCCTCGTCCATGCGGTCAAAGAGAGGCTTCATCTCCTTTAATTTAGCCTGGACTAGCTTATATTCTTCTCTGCTTTCGTGTGACATAGTTCGCTCCTTAATAAGCACTCACCCTCTGGACATTCCCTATCACTTATCTCGACAATGAGACATCTCCACTGGCTTTCAAGTATGTCCAAGGTTTGATTCAATGACTCAGTGATTCTCTGTGCTTTTACCGGGTCTTTGAGTTCTTTCCGAAAGAGATGAGCACACTCCATCGGTAGGCTTGATAATTGCTCTTTCGTATGCTCCAATCTCTGTCTGTATATCCAACATTCTTTGCAAATCATCATAAAAAAAGCCTCGTGCCTAGACTTGCCAGAATCAAGGCAAGCAGGACGAGCATAAAATTCAATTTAACATCTTGCCAGTATAGGCGCCTGTGCATCTTCCCTAGTTCTCCTGGTATGTGGTTGAAAGCCTGCTCCCATATCATCGAAAGCTGTTTATTGGGATTCCGAGGCTTCGGTGGTTTCTTGTATTCATTCGTGTTTTTCCATGGTTTCCACATATTGCCCTCCTAGTATTTCCAGACTGGTGTTTTGTCTGATATGCCACTTAGCCTGTGCGTTGCTACCGCATATCTCCTAGCATCCATGCCGTGTGACCAAATGTGTGAAGTCTTGTCGGTAAGCACCCCGGTAATTCTATCCTTAATATAGCGAAAGTTCCGTTGTTCCTTGATGCAATTCACGCTATCCTTAGTCCAGTGCTGGTAGAACTGATTGACCTTCTGTATCCCATACTCCACACTCCCCGGTCCCTTCACTGTTTCACAGACATTAAAGCCCTTGTCGCTAATCTCTTTAGCACTTTTAGGTTCATTGGGATCAGGGTAGATAGACTCTTTCTTAACACCAGCCAAGCTCATTTTCATTGCTATCTGGTCATTGGTGAGCCCCGTTCTGTCATAAAATATCTCTTGAGAATAGAGCCTATCTCCAATGATGACACTCTTAACTAGCACAGTAGGGTCAACCGAGAAGCCAAAGTCCAGGCCATAAAAGACCTCGCCCATTGGGAGTTCATCTACCTGCTCAAAGTGGGGGTAAACCAAGCCCTCTATCTTGCCTATCAGCCCCAGCCCGTAGATATTCCACCAGTTAGGGTCTTTGTCCTTGTTGGACTCGATATTGGCAACGACTTCTGATGGCAATACCTCTATGGCATCCTGGTAGGTAGAATGAATATAGGCGTTCTCTGGCGGTAATGACCCTGTATCACCACCAAGCCAATTCTCATGTGCCCAGAACTCACTAACAGGATTCCAGTCACAGAAGGTAAATAGCCTAGTTCGTATATCAAGTCCCCGGGCCGTCTCCCAGGGGATATTGTTAGCTTCATTGAGGAAGAGAATATCGCGCCGGGGACCTCTTACCTTCCCTTCCTCATCTGCCCCAAAGAACTCTATGATGCAATTCCCTATGGTGTAGGTTTGCTCAGTCTTGTTATAGCGAGGGTTATTGTCTGGACTTTCGCCGAGTATATTAAAGAAATCTCGGATAGCTCCCTTTTTAAGATGTGGTAGTGATTCGCTGACCACTGAGGTAACGAGCTTAGACTTGCTATGTTGAGCTATTAGGATTAGTAGCTGAAGGATAGACCAGGTTTTACTAGAGTATGTCCCGCCCTCGTTGAGTGCTCTTCGTTTCCCCCCTAACCATGCGTCATTATTCAGTCCGAATATCTTCGTGTATTTAAGTTCTCTCTCCACGCGCAACTCTCTTTATGTTTTCCTTGTCGTGTTCGCTTGCCACGATAATCTTCAGGATTAGCGGTCCATCTTCACCGCCAATAACCTGAGTAACCTTGCCCTCTGTGCGGTCTAGTAATATATTAAGGTCATAGGAGTTTTTGAGTGCCCGTTTTACCAGATTCTTAGCGAGAGCATCAGCAAGGGCTTCCTGAGTTATCGGCTTGTCATTAGCAAGGAGTTCCCTCAGTGCCTCGCTGACATACTTGATATTAGGTGGTCGCCCCTTCGGGTTTCCTGATTGCCCTGGCTTGAAGCCTTTCCCTTCCCCTCTACCTTTTGCAAGGTTCGCCAGTGTGTTCGGATGCCTGCCAATTGGATATTTAGATTTCCGTTTCGACATCTTGGTCCTCTAAAGTTGTGCTCTCCTCTGTCCATGTAAAGTTATTGTTCCATTCCATTTAAGCTGTCCTCACCCAAAAGCTAGCCCGACATATATTACACCAATAGTTAGCACCACTCATTGTCTTTTCTATTCTCTTCTTCCAGCCATGCCCTGCAGGGCAAGGTTGATATTTCGGCATATTATGTCCCCAGCGAATCAGTCTTCCTCCACTCAAGTCCACTTTAGACTTCATTGGAATCTCAATAGGCTTAGGGTGATGAAATAACCTAGCTACTATAGCCTTTAGCCATCCCAGAAACTTTTTAATGTAATCCATCTTCTATCCTATGATATGCGTGAACCTTCGCAAGCTGTGTTGCCTTGTTTCCTTCTTTGTCCTTATACTCCCGCCAGACATACTTGAAGCGCATCCCCGCCAGAATAGAGCGTGGGCACAAAGCACAAACATAGCTCTGCTGTGCGGTATAGATTTTGTCAAAATCTTTTAGACTCCTTCATGTCAGCACCCCTTGAAAATAACCGCCATAGCGGTAATAAATCCTATTAGAGTAAGGACGCCTATTCCTAGGCCAGCTTTGTAATAGTGGAACTCCCGCTTCATCTTCTCTTCGCTGCCGTAAATTCGATTTATTTTTTGCCAGTCAGTTCTACGGCACGAAACTCCGTCACCCCAGCCTATGATTAGGGCGTGCCACTCTTGGTGAATGTCCAGAAAGTTTTTGATATTGAACCAACTAGGGAATCTCATGGCATCCAAGCTAAGACAACTGCACTAGCCAACCAGACACTACCAGCAGTAATGAACCCAAAATAGAATATAAATATGACTCCAATTACCGCCATGATGCCCGCTGCTATAGCTTTTTGCTTCCAGCGTTTCATTCTGCCTCCTTGTTCTTCTTGTAATGTATTACTGCCCTTTCGCCAAACCACCAGACAATGCAGGGGATTGCCAGGCTCAGAAACCAGGCCGGGGGAGTAATGTGCTCTATCACAGCCTGGGCGATCACGGCAGCGAAGATAACGCTAATTGCTGGCCTCGGTATCGCTCTTATGATTTCTACTACTGGGTTTGTCATCGTTTTATATCATCCTTGCTGCTGGTAAATCCTTAATATCGTAATAAACTGGTATTCCGAAAGGAAGAGAGACTTCATAAGGACAAAACCCTATGTCGCCTCCCTTCATAGTAATAACTCCTGATATAGAGCGAGGGGCGTTCCCCCGAATAAGTCCAGAGGATAAGCCCCTCATTGAAACAGCCCTTTTGTAAAAGGCTGTCAGGCCAAGGTTGCTCGCCTTGGCGGGGTAAGCAAACCTCGCCAATTCCCGAAGGAATGACGAGGAGGATTAGTGTGCTGGCTCGGCATCCTGTCCCTAGAAAACTCCCCTACTAGTGCCGATATTAAGGACACCACCACAGCAAAAGCCGCCCCTTCGGACGACTTTAGTACTCCTTGCACACTTGGTAGACGAGCTAGAAATGCAAAGAGGAGACTTTATAGGAGAAAACCCTATATCGCCTCCCCTTATAGTAATTCCCGGCGTAGTAGTACGCCTCATTGTCAAGATACCACAGCGTATAAAATTTGTCAAATCACCCCCGCTAACTGCCCTTTTAGGGTAGTTTTTCCATGATAATAAATCTTTTTTAGCCATCTCCGAAAGCCTACTTTCTTCCGCCTATTCCCTTTTACATACATCAGGATTTCCCTAGCTCCATCGCTCAAGTTCTTCAAGGTTCTCCCATCCTCAACCTGAGTGACAAGGAGCTCACCATTATTGTCGGTCATGGCCAGCCTAACCTCTACTTCAGTGATTACAAGAACAGCTTTTACAAAGTAAGCCTCAGCATGGAGTTGCCTTGACTCCCCCGATTCAACATACTGAAGAGGCCATTGCCCCTCCCTTAGCATTTGAGCGTGTTCAGGTTGCAGAATCCAGATGATTTGAAGGGGACACCATCTTATCTCCCCAAAGTGATACCAGTCCTTGCCAGGACAGCCCTTATAGCGTTTACACTTCTGGCAATCGAGCTCAGCCACGCCCCATTCTCCCGTGAGGCTTCTGGCGCATGAGCTTGTCTATCTCTTCGAGATCCTCAATCTTCGTTTCACACTGAATAGCCCATTCCCATTCAGGGCGCTTCGGCGGTATAAACTCCACTCCAAATCGCTTGTTATAGCGTTTAGCCCATTCCTCTCTTTTTTCCTCAGATAAGAGGAAATATAATTTCTCCCACAAAGTATTCATCGTAATAAAAAAGAGGCTAGCCCCAGGTCTACCCGGGAAAGCTCGCCTCCTATTTCCTAGGTCAGCGTTCAGTTATGCTGGTTTAGTAATCCTCCCCCTCCTTCTTCCTAATATCACGAATAATCTGGAATTTGATTTTTTCTGGAATAAGTTCAAATAAGCCTATCAACGCCCTGTGTGTCCTCTCATCATTAAGCGTATAACGAAACCAACATTCATATAACCACATTGCCTGTTGTTCTAGTTCCGAATTTCTTTTTAGTATCCTTCTTAATCGGGCAAACATTTAACCTCCTCTACTTCAGCAATCCTGCCCTCCGTGCAATCTTGTCGAATAGTAGCGTCTCATATCCCGTGCCGTCTTCGCAAGGGACTTCTGCCTTGACTGGTATGCCGTCCTGGAAAACTAACTCCCTGATATGTCCGTAAGGATGTTCTCGGCCCCACTCAATCAAGGCTGCCTGCAAGGGAGTGAGTTTGCAGTCTATGAGCTTTACGCCGGCAATCATAGTTCTATTATACCAATCTTAAATAAACCTGGCCTGGCAATCGTCTACTGCCTTTACATGTTCCCGTGCTATCCACCATTGAAACATCTCTTCACCAGTTTTATATTTTGGATGGCTTTGAGTTATGAGGAGTCTTTCGCAAGCCCTTCGCCACATATCGACATATTTAGGGTATCTCTCCATTTCCATCTTTAGTTGCTTGCCTCGGCAGAATGGGCACATGATACAGCCAAGACGCTTAAAACCCTTATCGTAGAGTGAGCAGTAGGGCACTCTATATTCCTTGATGTATTCCCAAACATCATCATTGCCCCAATCAATTATAGGGTGAAGGAATATTATGCGTTTATTGTATGCCCCAATCTCCACCATTGACCGTTTACGCCTCTTTGCTGATTCCGCCCATCTTATTCCTGTTATCAGATATCCCTCTTTGTTGCCTTGCTCCTTTAGATACTCACAGCAAAAGCGAACCAACCTTGTTGGTAATATCTGATGCTCTTCTATAAGCCTCCACATGGACTTCTTAGGTCTCCTTATCTCTACATCGGGGTATCGGTCTTTGACAAAGCGATAGAGCTCCGGGGGATCAATGCCAGTCCAATTATAGAAGGCGTGAAACCTTACCCCCGCCCTAATAGCCAGGTCATAGATTACTACGCTGTCCTTTCCACCACTGAAGGCTAGTTGGTATCCCTCCGGTGGCTCAAAATGTTGCAATCGCATTATCGCAACTTCTACCCGGTCCTGCCCTTCTAGGTTAAGCTGCTTTAGGCTCATCACCATCCTTTAAGCACCGGTTCAAGCGGCCGACTTCTCAGTATCTCAGCCACTCTTTCAATGTCGCTTGGCTTCCAAAGATAAACCTCTTCACCACACGCCTTGAGCATATCGAATACCTCTTGCTGTTCAGGTGTCATTTTGCCTTTCTCTGACTTCAATTCAGCGAATATAGCTCGCTTTTGTTCAGCATTGATAAGAAGCAAGTCGAGCATCCCTTTCGGACTGTGAATTGAGGTCCAGGTAAATAGAAATCGCCACCCGAAGAGCTTGCAGAGGTCTCTGATTTGCTCTCTCAGGTCCGCCTCAGTGATCGCTATCCTAACAATCTTTCGAGCCATCTATAACCTTCTCCTATATTTCGGTCTTATGCCCGTCCGGCCCAAAGTGGCAAGGAGCACACCATAGTTCGCAGTTTTTTATTGATGTTTCCCCACCCTGGCTTAACTTCTTCTTGTGGTGCATCTGTAAACCGCGCCAGTCAGGAAGATGCCCACAGTGTTGGCAATGCCCTTGGGCTTGTTGTTCCAGCTCTGCCCGCACCTTTCTACGCTTGGCTAATTCAGCCATCTGCCTGATGCTAACCTTGCGTAGTGGAGTTCTCCTCTTCATGGGTTTCTTAATCATAGTAACTCCATTACTTCTTGAGAACAGCCCAAAATATAGTCCTTGCTATGCACATATACATGGCAATCGTGACACAGCACCAGCAAATTCCAAGGGACATTCAAAGGATGCCATGCTCTATCAGCCCCACTTAGGGGAATAATATGGTGAACCTCAAGCCGATAGAGAATATAAATCGAATTATCATCCCAATCCAGCAGTTTGACTCCAATTTTGAAGAGCCCATCATTCGAAACGCCACATATCTGGCATCGCCAATGCGCCCGTTTCAGGGCATCTCGCTGTGCCTCACCCCAAGAAAACAAGTGCACATAGCGTTCAGCACATTCCTCCGAGCAATAGATGCGCCGTCTTTTCGGTAGCTCTCCACCACACATCACACATACGCCTTTGTTCTCAAGGCCAGTGCAAACTATTTTGGGTTTCATCCTAACTCCATAGGCTCTTAGGGATTAGCTTCACCTTATCTTAGGCTTATGTTTCTTGAGAATGTGGTCAAACTCCCCATTTTTAACCGCCTTGGCCATACAAGCCATACATATCCCACTTTGCGTAGCCCCATCTTTGCCACAGCGTTCACATTTAGCATCTAAGTTAACGTGGATTATTGCGTCTTTACTCATCTCATCTTCTCCTTATCATAGGTATTTAGACTATCCACTAAATCCTTAGCAACTGCCTCCTGTTCCTTTGTCGAAGGGAACTTGATTAGTTGCCGCCTTAAAGAGAACTTAACTTCCTTTCTTGCCTTTTCTATTATCTCCCTCGCTACCTCAGCCTTTGCCTGCTGAATAGCCTTCTGTGTTCGCCTATCCCCATTTAATACGCCTGCCGTATAGCCGTCTTCCCATCCTTTATCTTTTGCCTGCTGGATAATAGGCTCATAATGGGCTACATCGGCATCTCGCTGGGCTTCACATCTCTTAATTCCAAAGGATATAAGGCGTTCAAGATATTCAGTTCCTCCAGTGTAATACAGCCCCTTTACCTTAGCAGCCTCTTCCATAACCTCTTTGTCTAGCACAGGTGGCTTCTCTCCCTTTGGTTCAAATAGCTCTTTATAATAAGCTATGATATCAGGGTCTTTAGCTTGCTCCGCCAAAAGTCTCCGCTTCTCTTTTAGTGGTAATTTCATAAATTCCTTAGCTTCCATAGTCCTCCTACTCGCTCTTCTTTCATTGCCTAGCAGTGGGAATTTACCTCCTTGTTTGCCTATAATCGCCAGCACTATTATGAATTGCCCTGGCCATTACTTTGTCCTTGAACCTACTTTGTATTCTTTCCGGCAATTCCATCAGTTCCTTGTTCGTGATAAGCACAGTAGGTTTAGCCGTCGCAAACCGAGAAGTCATAAGCTCATCGAATTTAGCTGATTCCCAATCGCTGCCATACTCCACACCATAATCATCAATCGCCAGGAAAAAGATATTCTTGAATTTGCGTAGCAACTCATCGGTTCGGTTATCCCTGATTGCCTCCCTCAACATAGAGAATAGGTCTGCGGCCAAGATTATTCGGACATCCCAGCCCCGGGCTCTAACTTCTCTGACAATGGCACGGCACAAATGAGTTTTCCCGTTCCCTGGTTGCCCGTAAATCAGCAGCCAGACAAACTTTGATTCGCCATAAGCCAGAGCTTTAGCAGCCTTCAAAGCCTTTTCGGTCCCGGGTATAGGTAGAAAGCTCTCAAAGGTTTGCCTCAAGATTTCACTAGGTTGATTTCCCCTGACGCTATCTAATAGACACCCAGGCTGTGAACATGGTATTACCTTTGAATAGATTATCCTGGCGCCGTCTTGGGGATGAACAAAGCCAGCACCCTTACACACCGGACAATCCGAGTTTGACCTATAAGGTATGCCCTGCCAGTCATCCTCAAAGGTCGGGGTAGTCTGCCGTTGGGGTGTAGTCTTTGGGAAGTCCTCTGCTTTTAACCTTTCCAACTTGCTCCTTTGCTTTGTCAAGCCAGTTTCGTAATGCTAACCAGGGTCTTTTCAGTCTTCGGGTGTTCCAATATTCCTTGAACTTTTTGAACTCTAAGAGGTAGTTAAGCCCGGGGTAATCCCGCATAACATCTTCAAGTTTCCAGACATTTTCTTGAGAATAAGCAGGGAAGGCTCTAGTCCCCTCAAGGATTTTGTATAAACCATCCCTGTCTGTTTCCCCCACACCCCCTTCTCTACTATTATTTACTTTACTTTCCTTTACTTTACTTTGTGGATTATCGTCTGTAGTTTTGCTGTTATCTTCTGTAGGAAAAGGGATATTGTTTGTAGAAACGGGTTTTTGAGGGATTTCCCGACGCCTATTTTTATAAACATCGGCGATGTTATCAACCAATTTTTGACACCAAATCACCTTGCAGTCCCACAGGTCTTTGTCAATGGCCTGCATTTCTACAAGTAATTTCATTATTTCTACGCCAGTTATTTCATTAACCCCTGTTTTGGCTAGTAGTAGATGCCATCTGTTTGAGTTGGCGCAGTCAAGAAAATGTCCTTCGGTAGAGGCTAGTTTTTCTAGGAGCTTGAACCAAAACGCATAACCATCATTACCAAATCGGCTTTGCAGAACAGTCAAAGTATCCCCGGCACTGGCATCGGCATCGTGAGGGAAGTAATTAACTGTATCCTTCTGCGTTCTAGCCATTATTCACCTATGCGATGGCCGGAGCGGTCGGACCCCCGCCACCTATTAAAGAAAGGAGAAAAGATGAAGTTGGTAGTAGTCATTCCTCTATTCTCGATAACACCTTTTCGCTTACTCCGCTATACCCTTAGTAGCCTCATCCTCTTACCGATGCTCGTCAGCACCGGGAGCTACACCCTCAGCGAAGGTGGTTTACGCTATGGGGCTGCGGCTCCTGCCGGCTCTTTGCTCTCTTCAGGCAAGTCGAGGGAGAGCTGAGGGCTGCTGAATGTGACATCAACAGCGTGGCCGGCTCTCAGAGTGTGTAGCACATTATCGAGCTTGCCAGGTGTGCCGGTATATTCCAGCGTTACCGAAGTAATGATGTCGCGGTCAATAACCTCGCCCTTTTCCTTGTCCTCGACTATCTTGCCCTTTACCTCCAACTTGGTAGTCTGGACTTTTACCTTTACTTCTGCCGTGTTTGCCTCCTTTCTATTCATTCTCAAAGGAATGTCAGCTACTCCTCGGTCTCGCCTGGTAGTGGAGAAAGGTTGATAGTTCCTGGATTATCACATGCTTCTTTATAGCGTTTCAGGGCTTCGATGCCGAGACTGATAGCCTGGCTTTCCTCTGCCCTCTGGGGTATATCTAATTCCTTTGCCAACCTTGTATTGACTTTAATGGCTTCTTCTAGGGTCATAATTTACCTCCGATATTCTTTCAGGAATATCAATCAGTTATGTTGATTCCTCTGCTTAAACATTGCCCGCCATTTCCTTTTGCTTAGAATCAGAAAAAGATGCGGTATCCTCGAAAGGCAATCTGCAAATAATGTTTTGCTCTGAGTAGCTCTCTCGCGTTGAGCCGCTGTATCCTCTTTAATCCTCACTTCGGGCAATTCGTTAAATTCCTTATTTCTCATTTCAGTCATTTATGACCAATCCAGTTGCCATTCTTTCAGGAACGGCTCGCCCCTACCTTCATAATGTCCTTTTTCCAGGACTGCCCCACGCCTTTGTATTTCGCCTTCCTCAAATTTTAACCTCCTACATAAACCGGTTTGCCTGTTATTTCCTGCACCTTTCGCTTGAACATATCTGCGTCAGAATTACTACCACTCAGATGGAGCAGGTGTATCTCTTTGACCTTGCTCAAGTCATTTGCCCGGAGCATCCCAACTAGCGTCTCCAAGCTCATGTGATCCTGGAGAATTGATCGCCTTAGCTCCGATGAAGGGGTGTTATCCTTGAGCAGAGGCAAGCTGTAATTCGCCTCAATCATAAGGTGCGTTAGCCCTTCAAATCTGTGGGCAATATAAGCCGTATCAGTGGCGAAAAGGAGTTTCTCGTGGGATTGGTCAGCCATTAGAAAACCAAGAGGCTCAGCAGCGCCGTGGTGCATCTGGAAGGGTTTTATCGCCCATGTGCCGATATGGAATTGCGTCAATGCCTCAATGATGTGTAACCTATGCCCTTGTAGTTTAAGCACTTCAGCAGTTCCGCGACTCATATAACAGTCTATGCCTGCCCTCATAACCTCATGCGCTGCCTTTGCGTGGTCCTGGTGTTCGTGCGAGATAAGGCAGCCAGCCAGCCGGGATACTTTGAAGTTTAAGCCTTGCTGAATGAGGCGAAATGGAATACCGGCCTCCAGAAGCAACGGCGTTTTGCCGTCGCTCACGAAGTAAGCGTTACCACTGCTCCCGGAAGCCAGTACCTTTATCTCCATCTCAAAAACCTGGACTCTCCTTGGGCGCCGCGGGCCCTGCCCTGACTGCCGCTACCCGGGTGTAGCAATCTGCTGGACTTTCCGTTATCGCTGCCTGAGTTTCAACTCCCAGCTCAGCCAGCACTTGTTTTGGTTGCAAACCGAAGTCCTCAAAACACGCCTTCAGCATAGCCTCTATTGTTTTAAGGCTCGCGGGATCGCGGCTCTGCTTTGGTGGCTTCGCGACCTTTGCCTCTACCTGTTGCTCCTCGACAATCTCCCCAGTCTCGGGGTCCACATCGATAACGTCCTTGTTGGCGTTTTCCTCGATCACGGCTTCGAGCTCAATAGCAGTTTGCTCTTCGTCCGAGCGGTTAAAATGCTCTAGGAATAGATTACTGTCAGAACTAGAATTGATAAGCGCCTTGCAAGCCCGGTTGGTTACGGTGCGCTTCGCCATTTCTTCAGGGAATTGGGAATGAACTGAAGTAGGCGAATCAGGGTTCATCTTCGATTTAGCCCATGCCTTTTTTATCTGTTCAATGGTCATAATCTCAGTAAACGAAGGCTTACCATTGCTGAACTCAACCACGCAATAAGCAGCTACAATGGCCGTTGGCTTGATATTCCCTAGCTTCTGCGTGTGCTTGGACACACTCTTTCGATTGTGGGAGATCGTATATTCAAACTCATCCGCCTCATAAACGACCTGGGCCCAAATATCACTTGCTCCCGCTACCCTCTCGGCTACTGCCATGGTGCCGAAGTAACTCCTTTGGCATACGAGCCTGTTCCCGTATGCGATGAAGTAACATTGAGCCTTGCCAGGGTTTAACCCCTGGACAGCCATATTGAGAAGGGCATTTGCTATACTAGCTTGAGAACACACTTGGAGAACCGGGTGCTTATCCTTATCAACTGCTTCCTGGAGTGCCAGCCAAGCAGACTTCAAGGCGTTCTCAACGCTGTAGTTCGCGGGTAAGACCAGCTCCTTGTTATCTGTGTAGACCCGCAGCTTTGAAGTCACGGATGCCACTACATCAAATGGCTTAGCTACTGCCGTTCCCTTTTTCTCAGGTGTTTCATTTTCCATTATTTGATTCCTCCTTTTTTATATCGCTATAGCTTCTTTCGCTGCTTCAATTCTAAGCACCTTGTCAGCTTCGCTCACATATAGCCTGATTTGCTGCCCCTTTGTCTGTAGTAATTGTGTAACAGCCTCAGCGTTATCTACCCATATCGGAGCGTCAAATTGGAAATGCTCGCTCAAGGTGTTAATAATGTCGAGCCCGATGTTTATTCGCGCCGAGTTATTAAGCGCTGGGCTATACGGGACCCCGAGATACATTGTTTCGCATACTTCCTCTACCCCGCCGTTCACTAGCTGGTTGAACAGCTTAAACCTTGCCAGCTCAAAGCGACTATTTATCCTGTCCTCAAGGAGATTAACCTTTGCCCTAACAAACTGCTCAGTGAGGTATAATTCCCCTTCCAGCCTCTCAAACTCTTTAGCCAGTGTTCTTTCCTCAGACTTCAATTCCTCAATGCGCTGTAGGCCGGCTTCGCGCTGCTTGATTTGAGCTATTGCCGATTCGCAATCCGCTATCTTTGCGTCAATGGCAGAGAGAATCAATCTCACGGCCTCGACTGCCCCGCTATTAGTAGCCTTGAGCTTTTCAATATCCAGCTCTATGTCGCTTTTCTTTTGTGTTAATTCAGCATAAGCGGGACCGGCCGGCAGTTCTGTCTCTTTACTCTCCAAGGCATTGATAGTAGCCCTGGCGCCGTCAACCTCTTTGTTTAATTCAGTAAGCCGTGCTTCGTTGTTTGTATTTTCCAGTTCAAGTATACCGACCTCTTCGTTCAATGCCTCGACCTTCGCCTTAGCTGAGTTTCCCTCGGCGGTAATTGACGCCAGCTTGTTTGCCTTGTTTTGGTTAAAGGTAGCCGTGGCCAACTCTCTGGCTGCCTCTAGGTATTCGGGCAGCAATGATTGGCCACATGCTGGGCAAGTATCGGATTGTTCAAAGGTAAAGTTTTCAGAGTTGGTTATACGCCAGCCCTCGCGAAGCTCATCGAGTTTAACTTCAAGCCCTTTTATAAGCCCTTTCCGCTCTTCTATCTGGCGCCCCCGCAGCACCATGGCAGAATTAACCTTCGCCAGTTCATCCTCTAGCTTTCTTAATTCTACCTTCGCCACTTGCGTTTCATCGGCTGCCGCTGTCCACTGTTCACGCTCAGCCTTTAATATCTCGGCCTCAATCACCCTTAGCTCTTTTGTCAGCTCTGCAACTCCACCGCCGGCCTCGAGGCTCGCAAGCTCCTGAGCTTTCGTATTGCGGTTCCCTTTCAAATCCTCGAGTTCTGTTTTAAGGCTTGGGGCATTGATAGCATCGGGTAAACCGCGCTGAACCTCACTAATGCGCACAGGTATCTTCTCTATATCTTTATTGATCTCTGAACGCCTGGCTGCTATGACCTTGCGATGGTCCTCGAGCTTACGGCTATTTAGAATCTCAGGTAGTTTTGCCAGCTTGGAATCACTGGCTATTACCTCAGCATCGCTCAAGTCACCGCATACTTCTAAGAGTAGCTTCCTGCGGTCCTGCCAGTGTAGAACCTCGTTGAAATGCCGAGGATTAGTGAGCAGCTTAAAAGCATCTTCGTCTACGATACTGGCGATCCTGGCCTCATACTCATTCTTCCTAACAGGCACACCATCAATGAGATAGTTTGTGGTATGTCCTGTAAATTCTCGCTCTATGGACCCTCGCTTCTTGGTCCAGTTCTCGGAGTAGACTTTCTTTAGGCCAAGCTGCCCCCCGCCAATTTCCAGCACGCCTACAACCTCATGCTCTAAGCCGTGTATCGGCTCCCCATCTGCCCCAAGTGTTTTGATTTCAAAGTCCTTTCGGTTGGCTGAGTCTTTATCAAATAATAGCCACGAAAAGGCATCAAAAAGAGTTGTTTTGCCAGTCCCGTTATCCCCGAAGATTGCCTGTGATTCGCCGAATGTCTCCAGGTCAAACTCTCCTATTCCCTTGAAGTTTCTTAATTTAAGATTGACAAGTCTCATTACACTCCCCTTTCCTCTTTGATGTTCTCGGACAGGCAACCGGGACACTGCCCGAACTTAGCCTCAGACAGAGTTTGTTCCATCTGGCTAAACCTGTTCTCGCAATCCTCACAGATGTAGACTGGCATTTCATTTACCCTTCCTTTCAAACTTGCCTACGAGATAGTAAGTCAATATCCCAAAGACCACGCACCCAATACCGAATCCAGCAAATAAGTATCGAATTATCTCTTCCATCAGTCCCCCTTTCAGTTCAGCTCTGCACTCCTCGCCATCATTTCCCAGGCATAGGCTTTGCTCAGATGGTCAAATTCCTTGCACCTTGAACCTTTAAGGCATCGCCGATCCCGGCAATCCTGGCAGATTTCCCCTCTTGCCTTTTCCTGAGCCTGGGGCATCACCCTCTCCAATGCCTTTTCCTCTATTAACTCAGTGGTTAGTAGAGTCTTGCCCTTGCCCTTTCCTTTTAAGCGGTGTAAAATAGACTTAATCAATTTCCTTTACCTCCCGGTAGGGATTGTCTCAATGAGGAAAGACAACCCCTACCATTGTTTTATTCGCTCGTAATTGATGATGTAATTTTGTATGTCCCTGTCGACCTATCTCTAAGAGATTTTCAGGGCGGTCATCTTGCACATTGCCATTGATATGATGCACAACCATACCTTTCTTTAATGGTCGCCCAAGTGCTTGTTCTAGGTTAAAGCGACTGCGCCTCATACCCCCATTTTTCCAAGCTCTGGGGTGTAGGGGATTGCGAATCGCTACATAGCCCTCATGCATTATCCAAATATCTCTCCCTTTCTTTGACCTGTTGTGATGTCCACCCCCATGACATTCCACACATATCTTATTTCTTGGCACTCCTAAAATGCACCGCACCCATCTTTCGTTGCCACACCGTTCACAGCGTTGCCATATTAAAGTATGCGAATATTTATCCTTTGTGACCTCGCCCAAGAACGGCATTTAATCACCTCCCGGAGGAGAGATATTTGCAGTAAGTCCCCTCCTCCTTAATCCCCAGAGCTTCTTCAGTTCCCTTAAATTATTGGACTTGGGGTATCCATCCTCCTTTACAATATTTTCTTGGGATTTCTGAAGCTCTTGCTGCCTGATGTCCTCTATGGTGAGGGCTTTAGGACGCCCACCCAATTTGCCACACTCAACCTTGCTTAAACCCATAGCAAGCCTCCCAAGTTAAATAGGCAAATCCCCACCATTGCGATTACGAGGGCAATAAATATCCTGTGTATCGGCCGGGGAAACTTGCTTGCCAGTAAAAGAAGTAGGATTGTGACGGCCAATGTCGCACCAAGTTTGAAGAGCCAGAAAGCCGAATCAAGCCCCCACCCAAGAATATGTCGCATCATAGGGTTCAATTCGTATCCTCCTGCCAGCCATAATGTCCTGGTGAGAACTGCATCCACGATATTCAGGGCAACAAAGGCAATCGCCAACGCTAGTTGCTGTCTGCCAATCCTTAAAAAATTAACCTTTTCCACAGTTTCTTACCTCGCCCCAGTAATCCCACGCAAAACCTTTTTAATCCCCTC
>Ga0209986_10002601_pt1 | contig 16385 bp, 11 predicted proteins | sample BlataG_FD_183168 | JGI IMG/M metagenome (GOLD analysis project Ga0209986, IMG submission 183168) | Deep subsurface microbial communities from Black Sea to uncover new lineages of life (NeLLi) - Black_00105 metaG (SPAdes) (version 2) | ecosystem: Environmental > Aquatic > Marine > Oceanic >...
CCCATTATTTAATAGGAAGGGATTACTCCACTAAAGCTGGAAGCAGTAGGAAAATTTAATCAGGAAGACGTTGTGGGGATGGAGACTGAATAAATCTCGCATTCCTTCTCTGAAAGAAAAATCCCCGACGGACAGAGATTCTGTTCTTCCCTGAGACCAGACAAGATACAGGCTCGAACCAGGAATGTATTCCCACCTGACAACGAGATTCATCCGGAACTGCAGGAAGTTGAAATCTGGATTTTCGAATGTGTAATCCACGACTCCATCAAGGTTCTCGTCAACATTATATTCCTCTGCATCCGGGTAATAATCTATCTCATTCTCTGTAATTATGTTAAAGCGGTCCTCGTATTTTTCGGCTCTGGAGTCTGTTATTGGCTTGAACTCAGAATACTTGCCCGTGGAGATAAAGGGCTGACCGTAAAACTGTATGGATAGATCAGGGGTCAGGCTGAGATTCAGCCGGCATGTCAAACTCATGGTTTTCTGGTTGATTCTGGCAAAAATATACTTCTCTCCTGCAGCCAAATCCACGGTATCCACATACTGGAGCTCGTCCAGGTTAAATTGGTAAGAAGGTGAAATCGATAAGGAAAGAGCCTTAGTCGGACGGAAGGTGGCACCAATCTCAAATCCATTCACTCTGGAATCATTCTGATCTCCGTAGAAGAAGAACGTCCCCACGAAGTATCGAAGTTTTTTCCTGCTATCTGAATTGATAAAGAGCCAGCCGTTCCATCCTCCTGGGTACCGAAGAGCCGACCCACCACGAAGGGAGCTTGGTGACAGGCCTTCCCCTTCCCGGTTCATCCCGAGGCTGAAGTTCCAGTAATTTTTAAACTCGCCCCACATACCTATATTTCCACCTTTAAACATCTGTTCTCCGCCGAAATCCCAGCCCATCCACTCGTTAAAATTAAAGGAGATCTGGCGGAAAATGCTGAAGGGCTTGGAGATTCTGTAGTTCGCCCAGACCCACTGCAGGATTGTATCAGCTCTTCGAAGGTAACCCATGTCGTTGAGTTCAAGGCCGGGTGAGCGCCAGGTCACTCCAGTTGAAAAGCGGAATCCACTACTTCCCCCTTTTCCAAAGTTGAGCGTTCCACCGTGGCCTGAAAGGGAAGTCCTGTCGGGGTCTACCCAAACATGGTCTGTGTCAGGTCGCTGGAAATACCGAGCTGAAGACTCTTGAGTTCTGAGTATCGCTTCTTTGCTGCCTTTGACATGACTGAAAACTGTCTTGAGGGAGAAATAATATGTTTTCTTCTTCCATTGGTGGATGAAATCAAATCCGCCTGTATAGGCAGCATCATGAAGAAAATTCAACTCTTCATTTTTGATACTGCGGTTTGTGGCCGTGACCATGCCTCCGAAGATCGTATTTCCCTCATTGTAATCCTTCTGAAGCCGGAGGCCGAAATAATTCGTCATAGGCTCGACAACCTGCTCACGGCCCTGCCCCAGATAACTGATCTGGGCATTCTCTTTGGCTGCAATGCCGTCAATGATGCCAACGGAAATTCCACCCTTTGTCTTTCCGGTAATCTTAAAGGCACCGAATATGGTTGTATTCTCGGGCATATCGAGATATTCATCCTCTTCAATATCTGGATAATACTGTGGGCTCCGCCCGATGCGCCGGGAATAAAAAAGGTTATCCATAGAAAAGCCTCCATCTCCACCCATTATTTGAAAATCGAAATATTTCTTCCTTCGATGAAAAAAGGCCTTTTTTCGCTGTAGTAGGTCTCAAAAGCCGTAAGATTAACTACTGAAGGGTCTGCTTCGACCTGGCCGAAATCAGGATTAATCGTAAAATCCATGGTAAGGTCACTGGTGAGGCCAACCTTTCCGTCAAGTCCGCCATAAAGATTGCTTAGGCTTCCTGTAGCGAAAGGATTGCCTTCCTCTCGCTCAAACCTCTGTGTTTTCCCTACTGTGTAGGGAGTCAGTTCAACTTGCCGTTGGGCCTTGATCCCTTTTATGCCCTGAAGCTCTCCGAACATACAAACCCATCCAGATGCTTTTTGAGGAATAAGCTGCCAGTTAGAAGTTTCCTGTTTCCGGTGTAACCTGCGTATAACCTGAAGTCCCCAGATTTGATTTAGCTTTTTTCCAAAGCGAAGCTGAGAGAGAGGAATCCTCATCTCTGCTGACCAGCCCTGTTCATCAGTATCGGTTTTCACATACCAGATAGGATCCCAGGTGTTATCCCGGTCATCCCCGTCATTGGAAATGACAACGTCACCTTTTACTCCGGCCGCATTGACCATGAAACCAAAAGCTGTCCGATGGTCGAAATAGCTGTCTAATTGGACCTCAATCCAGTCTCCCTCAAGGTCATCACGCCTTGACATTCTTCTCTCAATCTTTTCAGGCTCATTATCATAGGCTTTAACAGCGACATAAATGTTTCTTTCATCATAAAGGATTTTGAACGCCGTCGCTTGAGAGGGTTCCTTTCCCTCATACGGCTCTCTTTGAATAAAATCGCCTGCCCATGTGACCTTATCCCAGACAGGATCATCCAATTTCCCATCAATTACTGGAGGATGAGGATTGATATTGCTAGTTACATAAACCTTCTTTACGGGTGAATCCGCATTGGCAAATTGAAGGAATAATAAAATAATGCACAAGAATAAGAGTATTTTCTTCATTTTCAGCCTCGCTATCAAGGATCTATCCCGTCTATCACGGATCTATCCCATTATTCAGCACTCAACCCTATATACTCTCGAATCTGGAAATAGGTTTACCGTGCGGAAAAAATATATCCAGATCTCAGAAAAATCATCTTTTTCCCTTCTTAATTTAGTAACATCAAGAAAAAGAAAAAAGATGCTTCTGATTTGAAATAATTGACCTCATTTTATTCGTGTGGTATAAGCCATTTAAGGAATCAATTTGGGAATATTAATCAAATAATTGAGAGAATTTTAAAACTAAAAATGGAATTGTTACGCTTTAGGGAGACCTAGCCATACAAAAAAAAGATTGTTTTTTGGCTGTTTTCTATAATACTCAGCACTTGCTTGATGTGGAACAAAACATACAGGCAATAAAAAGAGAAATGGTTGATATGAAGGAGAATAAATATGAAAAAAATTAAAAAATTCATTGGCGACCATTTTGAAGGCCTTATCATCATTCTGGTTTTTATGGGAGTATTAGGCATTGCTTTCCTTATCCACTATAAATTTAATTTTCTTAACTTTTTTTTCCTTCCCATCATTCTTTCAGGATATCTTCTCGGGAAGAGGAAAGCCATTTTAACTGCATTCTTTTGTATTGCATTGGTCATCCTTTATTTGGTTTTTTATAAACTCTATTTCGGTTTGGAAGTAGTATTTTCAGTTGATGAGATGATTAGGATTACAACCTGGGGTGGCTTTCTGATCTTGACCGCGGCAATCATCGGAACATTTACCGAACAGAGAGAAAGACGGCTCGAGAGAATGAGGAGATCCTATTTTGGAGCGCTCAAAATTATGCTCAAGTATCTTGAAGTTGCTGATGAGGAAAAGCCTCGTTCCTTGAGAGTGTCTCTTCTTGCTGGAGAAATTGCCAAAACTGCAGAACTCAGCAAGACTGAAGTGGAAAACATTAAATCAGCTGCTCTCCTTTATGAGGCAGGAGATTTGCAATCCAGCCTTCCCTTCTACGAGGAAATAGTCAATTTCATATCAGGTGATATGAAAATCCCTGAGGAGCAGGCGACGGATAAAGAACAGGTGGAGCTAAAGGCAATGGCTTCTTTGCTGAAAGCAATCGAGCCTCTTCTTGCCGGCTATTTTCACCACTATGTGGAAGAAGCGGATAAACTGGATAAGAACTTAAACGAAATTCCTTTTGGTAGCAGCATTATTGCCCTTGCTAATCTCTACGATAGAATCGAGAATAAAGTGCCGACCTCTCTGGGAGAAGTGACGATTGAAACCCTGGAGGATATTGAAAAGATTTCAGGACGGAGTTTTTCTACTTCCTTTGTCCGGGCCCTTAAAGAAACGACAAGTGGTCCTTTATTAAATCCTTCGGATAGCTCTTAGGTCAGAGAAACAATAAAAACAGAAACTGACTTTCTTTCCTGATTAGAAAGGTTTTATTTAAGCTTGGAGAAAACCAATAAACCCTAATCTACGCCTTTTTCCCTTAAGAGATCAGCCATCTTTTCTGAAATTCCCTCAGCGCTGCCATAACGAGTGTCATACAATATTAACACTTTTTTCTCGGTCATAGCGTTTACTCCCCAAATCTCGAATTCAAATCATCAATGCTCTTGTTGTAGTTTACCAAAACAGATGAAAATTTGCTTGTTGAATCTCTAACTCCAAAGGGTGAGAAAATATCACCATAAGAACCACCACTAAAGGCTATTTATTTTTTTATTTAATGTTGATTTAATAATAAGGAATATTTGGATGAGTGAGTGAAGCAAAAAAATGGCGATAGAAAAAGGAGTATCTTATGAAAAGCAGTTTAAGTAGCCTGGGAGTAGTAATACTAACGATTACATTAATAGTCTTTCCGATTGCCTGCACAAGTGGCGGTGATGGAGGCGACGATGGAGATAACGGAGGAGGTGGAACTTCTGATACAACAGCGCCAACTGCCCCGACTGATTTATCCGCTACAGCAGTTAGCGAGGGCCAGATAGACCTGAGCTGGACAGCCTCTACCGACAATGTTGGAGTTGACTATTACAAAATCTACAGGGACGGAACAGAAATAGGCTCTACTACCGAAACCTCTTATAGCGATACTGGTTTCACCCCAGCAGCCAATACCACCTACTGCTATACTGTCAAGGCCTATGATGCAGCAGGGAATGTATCTGATGCTAGCAACGAGGAATGTACAACAACAATTGACACCACTCCGCCAAACGGCCTGGGGGATCTTGTCGCTGTAGCAGTCAGTAATAGCCAGATAGACTTGAGCTGGACAGCCTCTATCGATAACGTTGGTGTTACCGGCTACAAAATCTACAGGGACGGAGTAGAAATAGGATCTACCTCCGAAACCTCTTATAGCGATACTGGTCTCGCATTCAACACCTTCCACTGCTATACCGGCAAGGCCTATGATGCAGCAGGGAATATGTCAGGTGAAGGCAACGAGGAATGTGCAACAACTAATGTTGGATACGATGGAATTAAATGGAAATATGATACCGGAAACGTGATTTATTATTCTTCCCCTGCAATCGCGTCGGATGGGACAATTTATGTTGGCGATGTTGGCTCAGGGACAATAACCATGGGGCTTTATGCAATTAACGCCGATGGAACTCTAAAGTGGAAGCATGAGATTTCAAATCCTGTATTCACTCCGGCTGTGGGCTCTGATGGAACTATATACGTCCAAGATAATGCCGCTGCACTTTATGCTGTAGCAGAAGATGGAACAGAAAAATGGAGCTACCCACTTTATGCATCTCACGCAGTCGGTCAGTCAGCTCCTGCCTTAGGTTCGGACGGTACAATTTACGTCGGGGCTGATACTGTTTATGCGATAAATCCTGATGGGACATTAAAGTGGAGCTTTCTTCCCTCTGGTTTCGAATCCATTTCTATCATACACTCTTCTCCTGCTATAGCCTCTGACGGGACGATATTTGTTGGAGCAAATGGAATGTTTGGGGAGTTTCCAGACACAGGACGTGCAGCCCTTTTTGCAATAAACCCTGATGGGACATTAAAGTGGAGATACATCCTTGAAAGTTCAGATTTTGTCTTTTCTTCACCAGCAATAGGTTCTGAGGGAACGATTTATATTGGGGGAGAGACAAGTACCGGCGGTGACCTCAGTTTTGTTTATGCCATAAATGCGGATGGAACTCTAAAATGGAAATATGAAATCAGTGGTGGTCGTCCTGTCCGTTCCTCTCCAGCGGTGGATGTCAATGGGACAGTATATGTGGCAACAAAAGCCAGCGGAACAGCAGAAGCAGAACTGCTCGCCTTAAACCCTGACGGGACATTAGGGTGGAGCTACACTGTTGGACAAGCTGATATATACTGTTCTCCAGCAGTTGGCGAGAATGGACTGATATATTTTGGCGCTGAAAACGGGATTTTCTATGCCCTTAATCCGGACGGGACAGAAAACTGGAAATATGCAACAAAAAACGGCATAACTTGGAGCTCGCCTGCGATTGATATCGACGGCACAATCTACATAGGGAATGTCGATGGATATCTTTTTGCCCTAAATTCAAACAGCTTTGGTCTTGTCAATTCTACATGGCCCAAGTTTCGCCATGACAACAGGAATACGGGAAGATTAAGTCCCTGATCGATACAACCTTAAACCATTAGACATAGGCATCTAATTGGAACAAGTCTTCAATTTTAGATAACATCTATTTAGATAAGGGAAGGATTGTTGTCTCTTTAATGTTTCAGTATAATTTTGAAGACTAGAAAAATAATAAGGCTCAGGGAGAGACTGATAAGAAGACAGGTAACCAGCGGAAAATAGAACGTGAAGTTTCCTTTATGAATAATTATGTCTCCAGGAAGTCTCCCTATCCATTTGAACCTTCCAGACAGCTTGAGAGTAAGCCCAAAAAGGACGGCTAAAGCTCCTCCTATAATAAGAATATTTCCCAAGGTCTTGAGCATTCTTCCTTTCTTCCTAGGCTTTCGCCCTTTTTAACCTCCCGACTATTTCATCAGCAACAGTATAGGGGTCGATTTCTCTCTTGAAAATTCTCTCGATAAGGCTTTCAAATTCTGATTCAGGGATATTTTGACTGACAGCCTGATAAATTTTTTCACTGATAATGTCCCTCAACATCCAGGATATCAGTCTTTTCTTCCTGGAATCTATGAATTCCTGGCTTTTGCTCCCGACCAATTTATCGATCTCATTAACCAGAGGCTCCACTCCTTCTCCTTCAGTGGCCACAGTTTTGACGATGGGCGGCATGGTTTCTCCCTCAAACCCTAGATCAAGCATGGCCTTAAGCTGCCTTTCTGTCTTCCCAGCGTCTGGAGAATCTGCCTTGTTGAGAACAAAAATATCAGCAATCTCCATAATCCCTGCTTTAAAAGCCTGAATTTCATCCCCTGCCCCGGGGATTAGAATGACAAGAACAATATCCGCCAGTTTAACGACCTCAACTTCATCCTGGCCTACTCCGACTGTTTCCACCAGAATAAAATCCTTTCCCGCTGCTTCAAGTATGGTAATGGCCTCTCCTGTTGCCTTCGCTAATCCTCCTAGATGACCTCTCGCTGCCATACTCCGAATGAATACGTCAGGGTCTGTGCTATGCCGCATCATCCGTATTCTATCCCCTAGAATAGCTCCTCCGGTGAAAGGACTGGAAGGATCTACAGCAATAATGCCAATTTTCTTCCCGTTTTTTCGAAGAAGCACTACCATTTGGTCAACCAAGGTGCTCTTGCCTGAACCGGGAGGGCCTGTAATTCCTATAACAAGCGATTTTCCTGTGCCGGGGAATATTTTTTTCATCATTTCCTGAGCAGCACTTCTGTTGTTTTCTGCTAGAGATATAGCTCGGGCAATAGCTCTATGGTTTCCTTTAATTAACTCTTGGGCTAAATCCATCATTTCCGCCTTTCCTGCTTATTCCATGTATTCGGTCTCTCCTAAAAGTTTAATTCTTCTCTTGGGCTTAATCTAATTTTATAGGCAGGACTGAGATGCAAGTTTGCGTAACTAATATAAACGCAATATATTTTTACAATGTCATTGCAAGTCCTGAAAGAATGTGGCAATCCGTCGTTGCGAGCGAAGCGCGGCAATCTCAACCTTTTCTTACAAGATCGCATAGCCTGTTCCGAGCAAAGCGAAGGAATCTTCTTCGCTCCTCGCGATGACACCGGAATAATTGCGTTTGTATTAATATTCGGAAAGAACTTTTTGGGCAATAATCCAGCGCTGTATTTCGGAAGTTCCTTCCCCGATAGTGGCTAATTTTGAGTCCCTGTAGAACTTTTCCACAGGATAATCTTTTATAAACCCGTAGCCTCCAAAAATCTGAACCGCCATAGAAGAAGCTTTCACAGCTAACTCGCTCGAAAAGAGCTTGGCCATGGCAGATTCTTTGGGAGCCTTCTTTCCCTGGTCTTTAATGAAAGCTGCTCTGTAGGTCAAAAGGCGAGCAGCCTCCAGTTCAGTAAAACCATCAGCAAGCATCCATTGAATGGCCTGAAAATTGGCAATAGGCTGATCAAATTGACTCCTCTCTTTGGCATACTTTAAGCTCGACTCCAAAGCCCCGGCAGCAATGCCTAAAGAAAACCCGGCGATACTTACTCGCCCTCCGTCCAAAATGGCCATAGCTTGCTTATAACCATCCCCTTCTTTCCCTATGATGTTCTCAGCAGGAACTTTCACATCTTCAAAAATAAGTTCAGAAGTATCGGCGGATCTTACGCCCAACTTATCTTCCTTTTTCCCAGGTTTAAAGCCTTCCATTCCTTTCTCTAAGATAAAAGCAGAAATGCCCTTCCTTTCTTTCTCTGGATCAGTAACAGCCATAACCACCAGGATTTCAGCTAAAGAACCGTTGGTGATGAAAAGCTTCGACCCGTTGAGCACCCAATAATCTCCCTCTTTTCGAGCTTTAGTTTTTAAAGCCGCTGCATCGGAACCAGCCTCTGCCTCAGTAAGTGCCCAGGCTCCCAAAGTCTGCCCAGAAGCCAGTCTTGTCAGGTACTTTTTCTTTTGTTCTTCACTCCCGAAGAGATTGATATGATTTGAACAGAGCGAGTTGTGGGCTGCAACAACCAAGCCAACAGAAGGATCTACCTTGGAAATCTCTTCCAGGATAATGACATAATCCACATTAGAATAGCCTGCTCCCGAATATTCTGGAGGAATGACAATGCCCAGCAATCCCATTTCTCCCAATTTCTTTGTCAGCTCCTCCGGCCATTTCCCTTTTTCATCGCTCTCCTTAACAAAGGGCAGAATCTCCTTATCGGCGAAATTTCGGATTGAGTCTTTTAATATTTCTTGTTCTTGAGTGAATAAAAAATCCATCCTTTCTCTCTATTTAAAAAAGATTAGCGGAAAATTTTAGGAAGATACGCACTTCCCTCCTTATGGCATTAAAATGATTTCCTTTTTCCTTTTTCATATTACTTTTAAGCTTTTTAATAATCAAGAAAAATTTAGTGGGGTCAGACCTTTAAAACTTTTATTATTTGTGGTGGAAAAATATTCTAGCTTCAAAAAATAAATATTAAGAAAACTCATAAAGGACTTCCTTAAAGGTCTCTTTTAAAGATCAGGACCGTTCGAGGGTCTTGGTTTGACATGATTATTCAAATCGTCTAAATTTAAGGCATGATTGTAGGAATATTGAAGATTATCATTTATGCCTTCCTTGCCTATATCGGCTTCCTGTTCTTCCGTTTTTTCAGGGCCTTGAACAAAGCGAGCAAACCTCCAAGAGCTTCAAAAGGCACTTCGGGCATAATGGTTAAAGATGATTTTTGTAATACCTATCTTCCAAAAGAAAATGCAATCAGGGAAGTTTATAAAGGAAAAGAATATTATTTCTGTTCGAGTGAGTGCCGCCAGAAATTTTTAGAACAAAAAAAATCTCAGTAACCCCGCCTGCAACTTATCAATAATCAGAGTAAGTTACCTGGAAATCTTTGAATTCCCCTTTATAATCTTCCCAGTTGACATCGACGTTCTCCACCTGGGATAAAGGAGGACCCTCGTTCAACTTGCTAATTAACTCTTCAATTTTTTCTTTATCCCCTTCGACTAATACTTCTACCTGTCCACTCCTTATGTTTCTTACCCAACCTGTTAGATTAAGTGAAGAGGCCCATTTTTGAGTATGATCACGGAAAAAGACTCCTTGAACTCTCCCTGTAACGAAAATATGTGCCCTTGCCTTCATTTGAAACTTAAAATATGTTAGCATATCCCTCGGCAAATAGTAAATAATTCAGGATTCTTAATAATAAAAATGTTTTTTCAAGAATAAAGATTTGACTCCCAAAAAAATTCTTCTCTCCGTAGCAGGACACGACCCTACATCAGGAGCAGGTGTCTCACTCGATTTAAAAGTTTTCCAGCTCTTAGGCTTCCAAGGAATGGCCGCTCTAACCTCCATAACATCTCAGAACACTAAGGGCGTTAGGAAAGTTCATTGTCTCCCCCCTGATCTCCTCTGGGACCAATACCAAACACTTGGCGAGGACATTTCTTTCTCAGGCATTAAAATCGGGATGGTCGGATGCGCAAAAAACATAGAAGTTATAAAGCGCATCTTAACAGATAATCCGAACATCAAGAAAGTTGTAGACCCGGTCTTTAAATCCAGCTCAGGTTCTTGGCTTTTAGAAAAGGATTCAATCCCAGATTACATCTCTGAGATAAAAGGAAAAGCCTCTCTCCTCACTCCAAATTTAGAAGAGGCGAGCATGATATCCGGAATAAAAATCAAAAACACAGAAGATATGAAAAAAGCTGCCAAAAGCATTTTCACCCTCAGCAGCATTCCCTGTTTCATAAAGGGAGGACACTTTCCAAAACAGATGGTTAATTTGCTTTATGACGGGAATGAATTTCATTCTTTTAAAAAGGAAAAGATCAAAAAAAAGGTCCATGGAACAGGGTGTTTTCTATCCTCAAGTCTTCTGGGTTACATGGCAAAAGGAAATTCCCTGGAGAAAGCATGTTTTTTAGCAACCGAGCTTACCCACAAAGCCATAAAGAACGCGATTCAAATCGGTCACGGACAAAACATCATCTCTACTTAACCTGACTTTGGACATTTCTAAGTTTGCCACTGTCCTTTGATGCTTTCCTCTCTATGTCCATGATTATGATAAGGTGTTCAAAGTCAAGGCTTAGCCTTTTTTTACTTAAAAGGCTTTAGTATTAAAATTCCTACTCCTTTTTCTTGGATGTCACCAGGGTCGAAGAGCATCGGATGGTACTGGCCTTCCAGCCAAAGGGAGATCTGATCATCGTAAAACCGGTCGAGAAAATGGCCGCTTTCGCCAGAGCTAAGGACACAAACAGAATTTCGAAAATCAGATAAATCAATAATTTGACGATAAGAAACTCCCAAATTTTTTTTAAGCGTCGATGATGAAGAGAGTTTAACTGTGAAAGCATCACCGCCAAGAGGGTAAGGACCTCGGTTAAGGAATTTCAAAAGAGGGATCTCACCCAATGAATGCTGGAAACGAAAGGAATTTATCTTCATCCAATCCCACCCGTCTGCAGAGCCGTATTGCTTTTCGAGCCACTTATAAGCCTTCTCCAAGCTAATCTCTATTATTTCCTCTCTTGTCTCTACAGTTTGAGTCTCCTTTTTATCGAACCAAAACGAGAAAGGATCGGAAAGGATTCTGAGAAGTCCAGCCCGCTTACGCTTGAAAAGCGAATTAAATCTTTCGTAATCTTCGCCGAGGTCGTCTTTGAAGACCTCCTCGTGGAAAAAATCTATGAAAATTTTGTAGAGAGCAGCCTCTTTTCCTGAGGACAACCGTAAATCCCAGTTCTTCAGGATATCAAGAGCCTCCTTTGACTCTCCATTTGCTATCTTTATTTCTTCTATATAAGGGAGAAAAAGCTCTCCCTTTTTGGAAAATATATCATTCTGGATAACCTTCATTGTCTCCACGCTATGCTTTTCCAGCTGAAGGAGCAGTTCTTTTATTCTCTCTTCCCTGAAAGGTGCTTCCCACTCAAAGCCCATGTAATGGGGAAAATTATCAGGAATGATTTTATTGTTAGCAGTGACGATTAATCCGTTCTCGGGATTATAGAAATTAGGTTTTTCTTCCTCTTTTAGAAAACCTTGCCATCTGCCTTCCTCTTTCCAGCCAGGATAAGGAAAAAGAGCAGCCTTTTCTGCTCTTATAGGAATTTTCCCGCTTAGATAGTAGCCGATATTCCCTTCCTTATCCGCGTAGACAAAATTCTGTGGAGGAGCGTCAAACAACTTCAAAGCATCAACAAATTCCTGCCAATTTTGAGCTTTGTTGAGAAGATAGAATGATTCCATAGTTCTCCCACCATCATAGATCGTCCAGCTTAAAGAAAGATGCTTTTCGTTTTCGCTGAGAATAGGAGAAACAACAGGCCCCCGTTCTGTCCAGCTTACTTCTATTCTTTCGGGTTCCTTCTCTCCTCTTATCTCGATTCTTTCTTCTTTTATAAAAAGAGGCTTCCATCCACCGTAATCCCAGTACATATCTTTGGAAGAGTTAAGTTTTTCAACATAAAGATCCTGAACATCCACTCCAGAGTTAGTTATCCCCCAAGCGATAGATTCATTATGGCCGATGATGACCAACGGAACTCCAGGAAGAGAGACGCCTACAGCATTTAGACTGGGACAGACAACATGAATTTCGTGCCAAATGGGAGGAAGGCTGATTTCAAGGTGGGGATCGTTAGCCAAAAGAGGCTTTCCGGATTCAGTGCGGCTCCCAGCCAAAACCCAATTGTTACTTCCCTGGAAAGGAAGCGGGGTAGGCCACTCAGACAAAGGCACATCCTCTATTTCGAGGTAAGGGGCGGCGATTCCTTCTTCCAATATCTGGAGGGCTTTTTGGGCACCAAGCTCTTTTACCAATTTTGCTCTTAAAACTTCGCTTTGATAATCTACACAGAGCAGCAAGGCCATTATTTCCTTGACGATCAGAGAATCCAGAGGACTCCATGGTTGAGGTCGATAGCCTAAAAGCAAGAATTCAGGGGGCCAGTTTAATCTGCGGGAATTCATCCAGGAATTGACTCCCCTGCTGTAAGAGAGGAGCAGACTTTTCATCTTGGATGAGAGCTTCTCAAAATCTTTCCGCGCTGCTTCTTTAAGATCCAAGGTTCTTATAAACCTGTCTCTCTCCAGGGTTTTTCTACCGAATATTTCAGAAAGTTTCCCCAAACCTGCTCTCCGGGTAAGTTCCATTTGCCACATTCTCTCTTGGGCATGAACGTAACCGCAGGCAAAAAAGATGTCTTTTTCGTTTTGAGCAAAAATATGAGGAACTCCCCAACTATCTTTGATTATTTTGACATCTGCTTCTAAGCCTGTTAAAGAGACAGTCCCCTTTATCTTAGGGACAGAGCGATAAAAATGAACAAAAAAGAAGACGAGACAACCTGATAGAAAAAAAAGGGCAGAGATTATAGCAATCTTAAAAAGTTTTTTCATCAAAAATCAGAATTACCTTGTGACTTTTCCTGAGCACCGACAACTTCATCCGCTTTTCTTAAGACCTCGTCGGAAAACTTAATCCCCTGCTTTTCTGCAGCATCAAGGTTAAGATGCATCCTCACTTTACTCATGTATTGAATGGGAATCTTAGCAGGGCTCTCACCGCCTTTAACCCTAAAGGCGATTTCTCCCGCTTTATAACCCATCTCGAAAAAATCCCACCCCAGGGCTGCACAAGCTCCACGATGAGTGGAGAGCAGAAAACCGCCAAAAAGAGGAATTGAGTTTTCCTCTGCCACATTACCTATGGTTTCGAAAGAGGCGTTTATTGTATTATCTGAAATTTGATAAATAGCATCTATTTTTTTATTTATTAGGAGTTGAGCGGAATGAAGGACCTGGTTTTTATTGGCGATAGGAACGTCCACTATTTCAAAGCCCAGATCTCTTGCTCCTCTCTTTGCTAACTCCAAATAAAATTCTGAATTGATCTCTGCTGGTGTCCACAAAGTTCCGAGTCTTTTAGCTTTGGGCAAAATTTCCTTGATAAAACCTAAACTCTTTTCAATAGGTCCTCTTGAAGAAACTCCTGAAACATTGATCCGGTGGTCATGGGCAGACTTGCCAGCGCCAGCCAGGAAGGGATTAGCAACAGAAGAAAATATGATTGGAATTTCATGAGTTACAATCAGAGCGGCCTGGAGACACTGAGTTGAAAGAGCAACGATCATATTAACGTCCTCATCGACAAAGTCCTGGGCAATCCTCTGGACTTCTGGAAGACTCCCATAGCCGTTCCTTATTTTCAGCCGGATATTGTCATTATCTCTTAAGCCATTATCTTCAAGAGCTCGAATAAAACCCTTTCGGACTTCATTAAGATGAGGAGCATCGTTAAACTGGAAAATACCAATCGTATAAAGACTTTCTTGTTTTTTCTCACAACAAAGGAAAGCGAGCAGGGATAATAAACAAAGAATTAAGGTTTTTCTCATTTGTCTGTTCCTCTTTTTCCCTAGACATAATAATCAAAAAAAATCTCAGGAGCAATCTTTTTTTCGCTTTGCTTGGGATCAGATCTTTAAAACTTTTATAATTTGAATTTTTTTGGGATAATAAGGTGTAAATTAAATATAAACAATATATGACCCTATGGCAGATTATTTTATAGGCACGGCTGGTTGGAGCTACGACGACTGGGAGGGGATTGTTTATCCTCAAAAAAAAGTTCGAGGTTTTCACGCCCTCATATTCTTAGCCCATTATATAAATATTATTGAAATAAACAGCACATTTTACAGACCGCCTGCAATTCATATTTCTCTTTCCTGGATAAAAAAAGTTGAAAACTATCCTGATTTTCTGTTTGCCGTCAAGCTCCACCAGATTTTCACTCATAAGAGAAAGGGCTTCACCCAAAAAGATGTGGATAATTTTAAGTTCGGCATCGAACCTCTATGGGCAAACGAGAGGTTGGCCTCCATCTTGATTCAATTTCCCTGGTCTTTTGCAAGCACGATCTCAAACAATGAATATTTGATTGATTTATTCAAATCCTTCTCTGACTATCCTCTGACCGTGGAGGTAAGGCATTCCTCCTGGAACAGCTCTAATTTCTATAAGCTTCTCTCTGAATACAATGTAAGCTTCTGTAATATCGACCAGCCTATATTTCGAAATTCAATAAAGCCCAGCTCTGTCAGCACAAATCCCGAATTCTCCTATGTCAGGCTGCATGGACGAAATTACAAGAACTGGTTTAAACAAGATGCAGGCCGGGACGAACGATACAATTATCTCTACACGAAAGAAGAACTCCAAGATTGGACAAAGAGAATAAAAGATTTAGGCAATCAAAGCAGCAAAGTCTATGTCATCACCAATAACCATTATAGAGGACAAGCATTAGCTAACGCTCTTCAGATCAAAAACATAATTACAGGTGAAAAACTGGACATTCCCTCTCTTCTTGTCGAACAATACCCTGTTCTTAAAGAATTGGAAAAAAAATTAAGAGAAGGCCAGCTCGGTTTATTCGAAGAAAAATAGGAGTCAATAAGAGGAGATCTAAAAGCATGTGGTGGGCAAACAAATTCCTGAATGTCAAAGAAAAAAAACTCTATCTTGAGGATAAAGACGCCACAAAAGTAGCCAAAGCACACAGAACTCCGCTTTATGTCTACAGCAAAACCCAGATTCTTTCTAACTTTTCAGCACTTCTTAAGGCTTTCACTGGCAAAACATCGCTGGAAATTAAACTATACTATGCAATGAAAGCAAACCCTCATCAAGGAATTTTGAAAATCCTAAAAGAGGCCGGGGCCTGTATAGATGCAGTCTCTCCAGGGGAAGTCGCTGAAGCTCTTCGCGCGGGATTCTCTGCAGATAGAATATTCTTCACAGGGACAAGTGTAAGCGCAGAAGACCTCAAACTGGTATTCGATCAGGATGATCTGATTGTCAACATAGATGCTGTAGAACAACTGGAACTTATGAAAGAAGTCAGGGAGAGATGGTTCAAGCACAAAAAGATCAAGGTGGCCGTAAGATGGAATCCCGGGATAGGAAGGGGATTTAACTCGAAAGTCGTAACTGCTGGGGAAAAAACATACGACGGAATGCCCATTAAATTCGGCGTTGAAGAAAAGAAGGTTATCCAGACTTTCGCCAGGGCATCTCAGTATGGTTTTACTCCTACGGGATTGCATCACCATCTAGGCTCTGGCTGGACCAGGCAGGATTTTAAAGCGGTAAAAGATGCTGTTGATAAGATGATCCAGAAAGCATCCGAGGTCCAGGAACAGGGATTTTCCCTTGAATTTCTTGATTTCGGCGGCGGATTCGGGCCCCGATATTCTTCAGACCAGGAAAAGTTTCCGCTCAAGGAATATGTAGGATATATTTGCCAAAAAATAAAAAAATCGAACTTAGGAATAAAAACCATCGCCATGGAGCCAGGAAAATATTTAGTTGGAGACGCGGGTGTTTTGTTGGTCAAAGTCGAGTATTTGAAAAAAAGCTACAACAACCTTTTTGCTTGCGTGAATGCAGGAACTTTTAACACTGTGCCAAGACCTGCCATTTATTCGGGAGCTTATCATCACATCGTTAATTGTTCCCACGTTAATTATGGGAAAAAGGAACTGATTACAGTTGCCGGAAACCTTTGTGAGACAGGAGATGTCTTCGGAAAAGAAATAGAAATGCCGGTGCC
>Ga0209986_10002603_pt1 | contig 16375 bp, 14 predicted proteins | sample BlataG_FD_183168 | JGI IMG/M metagenome (GOLD analysis project Ga0209986, IMG submission 183168) | Deep subsurface microbial communities from Black Sea to uncover new lineages of life (NeLLi) - Black_00105 metaG (SPAdes) (version 2) | ecosystem: Environmental > Aquatic > Marine > Oceanic >...
TTCGAGGGATCGGACACGCTGCCAGAAGAGGGCAAGATCCAGCGGCCACTGCTCCCGAAGACCATCGTCTACGTGGCGCTCTTCGCGGTCCAGGCCCTTTGTCTGGCATACATCTTCGGCTACCAGCTCTTCTTTCTTTCCGACGTCACGCATGTGGCCGGGGGCATTACCTACTACGCTCTTCTGGCCAGTTGCCTGTTGGCGTCAGGGTCGATGATCGTGTTCTCCCTGTTGATGGCCAAGGAGAGCGCCCTGCCTTCGGCCGCACGGATGGCCGCCTATGTGATGCTCTTTGCAGGTCAATCCCTATCTCTATCGTACTTCCTGCTTTTGATCTTCCGGCTGAACTATGTGGTTCTGACCGGAGGTGTCTTCGCAGAGTTCGTAGCCTTGGCCGCGATGATGCTCCTCTTCGTGGTGTCTTTCTGGTTCACTTTCCGAGAGGAATCCATATCATCCCATCTCCTGGGGGTTCTGTACGGGTTTGTACTGACCATCCAACTGATGTGTATCTTCTTCACCAAGAGCAGGGGTCCATGGATGGGGCTGATGGTCGGGCTATTCGTCTTCGTCTTCATCTTTGGCGTGAGACGCAGGATGACGTGGCTCTGGGTGGGAGCAGCAACTGCGGCTATCGCCGGTATCCTGTTCCTGGCCGTCCTCAATGTGCCTCACAGCCCCCTGGCTCCTTTGCGAAGTATCCCCTACATAGGGCGCTTGGGAGAGGTGTTTGAGACAGAGACTGGCACCGGAAAGGTGCGCGTTCTCATCTGGGAAGGGGTCATTGACCTGATTGGCCCCCATGACCCCATAGGGTTGCCCCCGGACCATTTGGACAGATTCAATGCCATACGCCCTCTAGTCGGTTATGGACCAGAGTCCATGTTTGTGGCCTACAACAGGTTCTACCCCCCGGAACTGGCCCACTACGAGGCTCGCAACGCTTCCCCAGATCGTTCTCACAACGAGACCTTCGATGCCCTGGCCATGACGGGATGGATAGGCTTCTTATCCTACATGTTCCTCTTCGGCAGCCTCTTCTACTACGGTCTCAAGTGGTTAGGGTTCGCCAAAGACCGCTTGCAACGCACTATCTACATCATCCTGTGGATTCTGGGTGGCGTGTCATTCGCCGTCGGGGCGCGCCTGTTGGAAGGCAGTTGGCGGTTCTCGGGTGTGGCTCTGGCGGTGGGTATCACCTTTGGATTCCTCGCATATCTGGTGATTCATACCCTATTCCTATCGCCAGCGGATGAGGAAGGTCCTGAAGTCTCGCCCAAGGATCAGATACTGCTCATCGCCCTGTTCTCGGCCATCGTCGGTCATTTCATCGAGATTCACTTTGGAATCGCCATCGCCGCCACCCGCACCTACTTCTGGATATATGCAGCCCTGTTGGTGGTCATAGGCCTCTCCCTGTGGCGTCGAAGCACGGGGGAGCCGGTCCCTGGAGCACCTGCGCCACAGCCTCCTGACTCCAGCAGAGAGCGCAGGAGTCGCCTGCGCACAAAACCCAGGGCGAGGGGAAAGTCACCCGTCCACGGTCCTTCGCTGTGGGAAGGGAGTGCGAATCTCATCGCTCTTTCCATCGTCATGGGATTACTGATGGCCACTTTGGGTTTCGACCACATCACCGGAGGGTTCGACCCCGTGGCCGGGGGGTTCAGTGTCCTCTGGCTGCTAGTCCTGACCTGGTTGTCGGGTGGGGCCATCATCATGTTCGAGAGCCACACAGAGGGATCACAGCGGGTTGAAGCTGGGATAGCCAAATCGCTGCTGGTATACGTCCTGATCAGCCTCGGTATCTTCTTGTTTTTCACCGTCGTCCACTACACGAGAGTAAGCTATCAGCCCCAGATAGAGAACATAGATGACCTACTTGACTACTCACGCCAACTCTCCAATACCATTCTCATCTATTATGTGGCTGTGTTCACCGTCGTCATCTTGATTGCTTGGGCTCTGATGAGTGAGAGCAGGCTTCCTAGAAAGCTTGGCCACTGGCCGAGCGTGGCGCTCTCTGCCGCCTTGACGGTTGGCGCCGCTCTCCTCATCCTCGTCACCAACGCGAATATCGTGCGGGCTGATATCCACTACAAGCAAGCCCTCAACTGGGACAACGCCCAACAGTGGGATGCGAGCATGGCCCTCTATGAGGAGAGCATGCGCCTGGCTCCTGACCAGGACTGGTACTACCTGTTCATGGCGCGAGCTATCCTGGAGAGATCCAAGATCGCAGAAGGGCAAGAGGGCGGAACCTCTTTCGACCCTGAGTCCATCAGTGACTTCCTGCGCCTGACCCCTGAGGAGGTAGCTGCACTCAGCGCTGATGGCCTGTTCAAGAGCGGCTTTGCGGTCCTCACTCAAGCCAGGGACATCAACCTCCTGAACACAGATCACTCCGCCAACCTGGGTCGCGCCTATCGCATGTGGGCCGAAACCAGTGCGGGCCCCCAGGAGGTGCAGCAGAGGTGGGAGCAAGCGGTGAGATACTACGAGGATGCCACCACCTTGAGCCCCCATAACGCTCAGCTCTTCAATGAGTGGGGCTTGGTCTACTTCAGCGTCGGCAAGTATGAGAAGGCCATCGACAAGTATGAGCAATCCCTGGCGCTCGATCCGGAGTACGTGCAGACTTACATCCTGCTGGGGGACGCGCATACCATGCTGGGCAACACAGAGCAGGCGGCCGTGGCCTACAAACAGGCCTTGAGGATCGCGCCCAAGCAGATGAAGCCTCACATCCAGCTCTGTGCTTTTCTGGCCCAGCAAGGGGAGCTGGAAGAGGCTGTGGAGCATTGTCTAGCGGCCATAGACCTGGCGCCGAACAACTACGAGGCCCATCGCAACCTAGCCATCATCTATCGGGACATGGGTGACATCGAAGCGGCCCTGGCTGAAGCGCTGATCTCCCGAGAACTGGCAAGCGAGGAAGAGAGACCCGCCTGGGACAGTTTCATCGCCGGGCTGGAGGGGTCGAGTCAGTGATCAACCTGTTGCTCATCTTCGTGAGCGCCCTCCTTCTGGCGTTGGGCGCCACGCCCGTCGTCCGACGCCTGGCGGACCGCCTCGGAGTCGTAGACCAACCCGATCCTCGCAAGCTACACCGCGCGCCGGTACCCTTGCTTGGCGGGATAGCTATTTATGTGGGCTTCATCCTGGCCCTGCTGCTTTTCGGCGAGGGGTGGGTGCTCTCCCAGATGATCGGCATCCTGGTGAGCGCGACCATGGTCTCCTTCCTGGGCATCTGGGATGACCGTTGGGGAGTGCGTCCTCTGCTGAAGCTGCTAGGACAGTTGGTTGCAGCCAGCATCCTGATCATCTCTGGGATCAAGGTGAGTTTCCTGCCCTACCCCGCTCTCAATGTGGCTATCACCCTTGTGTGGGTAGTGGGGATCACCAACGCCTTGAACCTCTTGGATAACATGGACGGGCTCTCTGGAGGGGTGGGTGCTGTGGCGGCCGGCTTCTTCCTCCTGCTGGCAGCCATGAACGGCCAGTATCTGGTGGCGAGCCTTGCTGCGGCCCTCATGGGGGCCTGTATCGGCTTCCTTTACTACAACCTCAACCCGGCCACCATCTTCATGGGCGACGCGGGCAGCATGTTCCTGGGCTTCATCCTGTCAGTGGTGGGGATCAAGCTCCGCTTTCCTGGTCGGCCCAGCATGATCACGTGGATGATCCCCGTGGTCGTACTGGGTCTGCCCATCTTCGATACGACACTTGTGGTCATCTCTCGTCTGCGAGGGGGCATGAACCCTCTAACCAGTCCCGGCAAGGACCACGTCTCCCACCGCCTGGTGCAGATGGGTTTGTCTCAGAGAAACGCGGTGATCGTCCTCTACCTCATCTGCTGCGCCCTGGGGCTTGCTGCCCTTTTCATCATGCAGGCCGGCTTTCTGCAAGCCTATCTCATGGGGGCAGCGGTGTTCGTCGCGGGGCTGATGGGCCTCATCGCTTTGGAAAGGGTGCGGCCGACCGGGGGGCAAGATGGATCTAGAGCGTAGGATCGAGGAAAAGGAAGCTCGCGTCTGCGTCATGGGCCTGGGCTACGTCGGATTGCCCCTGGCCGTGGAGTTCGCGCGGATCGGCTTCACGGTAACCGGCCTGGACGTGAACGAGGAGCGCGTGGCGGCCATCAATGCGGGTCAAAGCTACATCCAAGACGTGGACCACACCGATGTGGCGAAGGCGGTGGATGAGAGACATCTCACCGCCACCACCGACCATGAGGTGCTGAAGGAGATGGACGTCATCTTCATCTGTGTCCCGACGCCCTTCACCAGGACCAAGACCCCCGATCTGTCCTACGTGGTGGCTGCGACCAAGGGGATAGTGCCCCGCTTGCAGCCAGGGCAGTTGATAGTCCTGCAAAGTACCACCTACCCAGGAACGACGGAGGAGGATGTTCTGCCCATCTTGGAAAGCTCGGGGCTGGTCGCTGGACGTGATTTTCACCTCGCCTTCTCGCCAGAGCGAACCAATCCTGGCGACAGACAGCACACGGTAAGGAATACGCCCAAGGTGGTCGGCGGAGTCTCGACTCGCTGTGGAGAACTGTCCCAGAAACTGCTGCGACACTTGATGCCAGACGTGTATCTCGTATCCTCTCCGCGGGCCGCCGAGATGTCCAAACTACTGGAGAATATCTACCGCAGCGTCAACATCGCGCTGATCAACGAGCTGGCCAAACTCAGCGAGCGCATGGGCATAGACATCTGGGAGGTCATCGAGGCCGCCTCGACCAAGCCCTTTGGCTTCATGCCCTTCTATCCGGGACCGGGAGTGGGGGGACACTGTGTGCCTGTCGATCCTTACTATCTGTTCTGGAAGGCCCGCGAATACGATTTCTATCCCAGATTCATCGAGCTGGCGGCCGAACTAAACCAGAGCATGCCCTACCATGTCCTGAGCAAGATAGGCGAGGCCCTCAACGAACAGGGGAAGACGCTTCAGCAGGCCAAGGTACTCGTCCTGGGCGTATCCTTCAAACCCGATGTGGACGACGCTCGCAACTCCCCTGCCCAACGGGTGGTCGAGCTGCTCCTGACCAAAGGCGCCCACGTAGCCTACAACGACCCTCACATCCCCCAGTTCACGGTGGGCAGGGACGTCTTCTACCGTGAGGAGACGACCCTCAGTTCCATCCCCCTGACTGAGGAACTCCTGGAGAACCAGGATTGCGTGGTCATCGTGGCCGGCCACAGTCGCTATGACTATGAGTGGATCGTGGCCCACGCCCCATTGGTCATTGACACTATGAACGCCACCAGGGAGGTGAAGACCAACCGCGAGAAGATCTTCCGCGTTGGCGCCCCCTCGCCTGGACGGTAGAAGGATGAGTTCTCCGACGGTTACAGACCTGATACGAGAGGTGAGGGAGGACAACACCTCGGGCGCTGCGGAGTTGACCAGGAAGGGAGCCGAGGTCTTGGTTCTTCTGGCCAATCAGACGGCGGCTCCAGACGCACCCCAGTTTCTGTCGGAGTTGCTGACCACAGGAAAGGCGCTCATCCAGGCCCAGCCTTCCATGGCTCCCCTCTTCAACCTGGTCAACGCTGTCCTGTCGAGCCTGGAGACGATGCAAGATGCGGACCAGGCCCGGCGAGCGGTCAAGGCCGCCGCCCAGACCTTCGTCGCCGAGCTGGACGGCAGGGTAGAGAGGATCGCCCTGGAAGCCCTGCCTTTGCTGTCCGACGGTTCAACAGTGTTCACCCACTCCCGTAGTTCCACGGTATTGAGAGCTTTTCTGCTGGCCAAAGAGAAAAATCGACCGTTCAGCGTCCTATGCACCGAGTCCAGGCCGATCTACGAGGGACGAGTGGTGGCACGGGAACTGGCCCAGGCAGGGATAGAGACCACTCTGGTTGTGGACTCCGCTGTGGGCCACTTCGTCGGCCAGGCGAACACAGTCATGGTGGGCGCGGACAGCGTCTCCAGTCGGGGACTGGTGAACAAGATGGGCACGTACGGCTTGGCGCTGGCGGCGAAGGCCCGTGGTGTCCCCCTCTATGCCCTCTGCGGCACCGAGAAGTTCCTGCCTCCGGACTATCCCTATCTGGAGATAGAGAGAAAGGACCCCCGAGAGGTGTGGGAGGACTATCCCGAAGGCGTGATGGTGCTGAACTACTACTTCGACGTCACTCCCCTTGCATACTTCAGTGGACTGGTCACGGAGAGGGGCATACTCCTCCGCCCCCAGGTGGAGAGGATGCTGAGACAACTGAAGGTGCACGAGATGCTGCTTTGAGCGATGCCAGGAGAAGGGAAGAAGCCAACTATGGCAGACCAGACGAAGGTGGAGATCATCGCCGTGGGCAACGAGTTGCTGCTGGGTGATGTGTTGGATACGAATACCAACTGGCTGTGCAAGAGGATCACGGGCGTCGGTGGTCTGGTAACGAGGGCGGTGCTGGTGAGGGACGAACACGACGCGATTGTCGCCGAGATCAGGTCGGCGCTGGACAGAAAGCCGCAGCTAATCCTAACCACAGGCGGCCTGGGCCCCACCAGCGACGACATCACCCTGCAAGCAGTTGCACAGGCAACGGGTTGTCCTGTGAGCCTTCACCCCGAGGCGCTGGCTCTGGTGAAAGAGAGGTATCGTGAGCTAGCCAAGAAGGGGTACGTAGGAGACTCAGATCTGACTGAAGCTAGAAAGAAGATGGCCTACCTGCCTCGTGGAGCCAAAGCGGTCGCGAACCCTGTAGGTTCGGCTCCGGCTGTGATCCTGGAGATAGCCGGGTCCACATTGGTCTCACTACCCGGCGTGCCCGAGGAGATGAAGGGCATCTACGAGGAGACCCTTCAGCCCACTCTCAAGAAGATCTTCGGTGACAGCTTCTACGAGGAGAGGGCTGTGATCGCCCATTGCGGCGACGAGTCCATGCTGGCGCCCATTCTGGCACAAGTCGTGGAGGCCCATCCGGAGGTCTACATCAAGTCCCGTGCGCGGCGCTACGGCCCCGAGGTGGAGATCCTCATCACCCTCTCATCGGCTGGCGACGGGAGGCAGGAGGTGCAGGGCGGGATAGACCGCGCGCTGGAGGATCTGATCGCGGCTCTGGCCGGAGCAGGATTTGATATCAACCGAACCGACAGATAATCCTGCTTCTCGGTGGTGAAGGCACAGCCGATCTCTCACTGGACTCGGTGTGAAACCATCCTGCCCATCAGTACCTCTGCCACGTTCCATAGGACAAGTTGCCAACTGTCCTACGGCTAGATTCCAGGGGACGACTGTGCTAACCTCATCAGCGTTCGCATCTCGCTTGACACATCAGGCATCTGCATATATAATAGATATGCATCGAACATACGCCGGGCGAGGCTCCATGAGACGACGCATTGAAGGGTTCCTATGGCAGGAATGGGTGGTAGACAAGCTCCTGACTAGGCACTCTGTCAATCCCGATGAGGTGGAAGAGGTCTTCTTCAATACCCCGATGAAGGTGCGGAAGGCCAGTTCTGGCAAGTACCTGCTGTACGGAACTACGAACGCCGGTAGATATCTGTTCGTCGTCTTCACGTGGGTTCATCGGCTGGGCAAGGTGATCACCGCCCGTGACATGACTAAGGGCGAGAGGAAGTTCTTTCTGAGGAGGTGAGCCATAACGTGGCGAAGATTCCCAAATTCAAGAGTGAGGAAGCGGAAGCGGAGTTCTGGGCTACCCACGACTCGGTTGATTATCTGGATGATACCGGGCCTGTAGAAGCAACTTTCGTGGACGCAAGGCCGCCGAAGCAATTGATATCGCTACGAATCGACGGCGACGCCATTGATAGGCTAAAGGACATCTCCAGTCGCAAAGGCATGGGGTATCAGACGCTGATTCGCATGTGGGTCATGGAGCGCCTGGAACAGGAGACGAGAACTGGATGATTCCCCACCGCCGGTTTGCACTACGCTCGCACACGTCTGAGCGAGATGAGACTGCCTAGATCAAACGCTGTGGACCCGAGGTGGAGCCTCTCGTCGGCTGGCGCCGGCAGGGGGAGAGTCGAGGTCAACTTAGACCGCGCGCTGGAGGATCTCACCACGGCTCTCGGTGCCGCCGGAATCGGGGTGCAGGGAGAGAGTGGTCATCTCGCCTGACCTAGTTCACAGCGTGGCATCTCACATGACTTATGGTATAATGGGACCGAAACCAGCCGGGCAGGGGGGATCTACGCCTATCCGGCTTGAAGTCCCCAGCCAAGCGCTGGTCAGTCGGCGCAACGGGTTGCCCAGTTGCCGCCGCGATTTCGACCTCGCTCGCTTTCTGTCAGAGCTAGACAGCAGTTGAGCAATAGAAAACGAACCCACGGTTCTGATCGTCGCAATTGCAGACGGACACAGTCCCTCACAGCCGGCGTGCGAGGTGGTTTCAACCCACAGTCGGGCGGCGGTGAAGGCGTGTAGAGGAGAGGTGCATCATCATGCTGACTTATGTGACAATCGAACTGTTCGAATCGCCGGCACAAGCACTAGTGAACACCGTCAACACCTTCGGCGCAATGGGCAAGGGAATCGCCGCCGTCTTCAAAGAGTTGTACCCAGATATGTATAAGCAATACCGGCAGCTATGCAAGGCCGGCAGCTTCGATGTGGGTATGCTCTACATCTACCGGACGCCGAACAAGATCATTGTCAACTTCCCGACGAAGAGTCACTGGAGGCACCGATCCAGGGTGGAGTACATCGAGGCTGGCCTGAAGAAGTTCGTCGGTCGGTACGAAGACTATGGGATCTCCAGCGTGTCATTCCCGCAGCTAGGTTGCGGACACGGTGAACTGGACTGGGAAAGGCAGGTGCAGCCGGTGATGGAACGTTACCTGAGGAAACTGGCTATCCCAGTGTACATACACCTATATCCAAAGTCACCGGATTTCGTCCCTGAGCGACTGGATGTTGACTATGCCAGGCAGATGCGCCTGGAGCGGCAACGGATATCGGCTGAGCGATTGTGGGAAGACTTGCGAAGTATCGTTTGTCACCAGCCTGGAGAGGCCTACGACCTAACGCTGTTTGGGCCTGTTGTTGAGATGGACGAAGAGCAGATTTTTTTCAAACCGCGGTCTGGCGAGCCTGTCATTGTGTACCGTGTGGACTTGGAAGACCTCTGGAACACTCTGAGGCTGCGCGGTACCGCTAGGCAAGAGGACATACCACAGTCCCTCCAGGACGACGGAGCTGGCCAGTGGATCTTCGACCTACTGCAGCGCGTTGAGTACATCGATCGCATTGCATTGCGCACCGACAGTCGTGGTGTGGCTAGCCCCGGGCTACGGCACGCGCCCCGCGCTGCAACGCCGGCGCTGCGCCAGGCGGAGATTGTGGTGTGAAACCTTGGGCGGACGAGATCAAGGACCACATCGACACCTGGTCGTCCAAGCTCGGTCGTCTGGGGTGGTGGCCCCGATACGTTTACCATTTCACCGATGTGTGCAATGCCGCCAGTGTCATCAGAACCGGACATGTCTACAGCCGCGCCGAGGCAGACCGCCTTGGCTTGATGCAGGTGGACAACGCGAGCCCCCAGATCATGGCCCAAACGCGCCCTGAACACCTCGCGTACGTTCGGCTGTACTTCCGACCCCGCACCCCTACGCAGTACCGGAACGAAGGCATCCGTCCGATTGATCAGCGCGAATTGGGCGGCGCGCATTGTCCGATCCCCGTCTACTTCTGCTTTGACGCCTTCAGTGTGCTGGCCGCCGACGACACCGAATTCTCCAACGGCAACATGGGCAGCCCAGGGGCCCTTCACGCTGGCGACCGCGGTTTCTTTCTCAGCATACCGTTCCACTACGTGTTTCATCACGGGGCGATTCCACAGCAGTCGCTAAGCACAATCGTTTATCACCGCAATGCCGAGGTCCTGGTTCCCGAGAGGTTGCTACTTGATGGCGACCTGAAGTTCATCGCCTGCCGGTCCGCGCCTGAACGGCAGACCTTGCTGCACCTCCTACCCGAGGACATGCGGAATCGATGGGCTCCACGGATCAGGCTCGGTGAGCAGGACCTTTTTGAACGCAGGTGGACGTTTGCGGAAGAGGTGGTCGTGGTAGGTGAATCAGTAGTCTTTCGTTTCAACCCCAACACGAGGACTCCAGGGCCCTTCGACGTCACCTTCACCTATGTCGAGGGTGACCAACCGCCGCCGCGCACGTGGCAGGATCACGTACAAGCGTTGGACAACCAATTGCGGATCAAGGTGCCAGGTGCCACTTGGGGAACGGTCACACTGCGCCTGGATGACGCGCTAGCGTTTGCTGGGACACTCTTTTTCGAGGAAATCCCGTTCTAGCCGTCCACCGCGGTGCGCCAGCCCACCGGTGTCAGCCCGCGATGCCGATCAATGCGCTTGCCAGGTCCTGTGGGACAGGTTGGCAACCTGTCCTACGGTTGCGTCTCCGCCGTCCGTACTCCATCGTAGTCCCTGCGCAGTTGACCTAGCTCAGCCCGAGTGATCGGCTGATCGCCGTAGTGGACCCGCATATAGGCGGCCGTGATCCGGGCCAGCGACTCCTCGTGGCCACCGAAGGCTCGGACCAGAAGAGGCAGGTAGTCGTCGGGAGGCTGGGCGGGATGCCGCGCATAACCGCGCCGCCGAGCCAGGCGACTCAGATTGGCATACATGTTCTGAACAGAGATGGCCGCCAGGAGCTGGCGACCGAGTCCGAAGCGCCTCACAAGGCCCGCCTTCCCCCGTAGCCAACGCATGCCCCGGCCAAGCGTACTTCCGCCAAGGGTGATCTCCTCTTCCGTCTCCTCCTCTGAGTCGTCCCGACGCGACCGCGAGCGAATCTTGTTCAAGGAGAGCAGCACAAGGCCGAGCATCACCAAAATCCCCAGCAGCACCCCAGTGTAGCGCAGAAGGGTCTGGACCCAGGGCGGCAACGCGAGACCAGCACCCTCGGATCTGCCGGCCATGCTCGTGAACGAGTCGAGGAGATCCCTGATGGTATCAAAGAACCCAGAATCCTCGCCGACCGCGAGATGGCGCAGGAGCGATTCCAGGGAGACAAACACGATCTCGGTCAGGGCCACCAAGATCACCAGCAGAGGCTGTAGCAGAAGGCCCACTACGCGCCAAACCGGCTCTAGCCACCCCAGAGCAGCTTTGATGCTGGTCGGCGTGAATAGCAGCGAGACCAAAGCTGTACTGCCCACCGTCAATCCTACAGCGACCAGGAGTGCGGCCAGCCTTCGTATAGGCAGGGAGGGCCCAACACTGCCGCCAGATGAGGCCTTTTCGCGAATTCGGGCCACGGCGACGGCTGTCAAGCCCAGCAGAAGATACAGCCAGAACAAGGCCCTCACGTCGTAGCCGCTGACGTAGCTGAGCAGACCCGCACCCAGAATAAGCACAAGAATCCCCATTCGAAAGCTGACACCCACACTGAAGAAGTCTAGCGAACGACTTGTAGCACTGGTGGCTCGTTGCCAGAGCAGCAAGTTAGCGAGCACCACGACCAGTTCCGGCCGTAGCCCCCGATGGAAGTTGAACAGGGCATCGAAGGTGCTAGGGAGCCAACTGAAATCGTTCAGTGGAGCGCCCCCATAGAGCCAAAGGCGCACCAGCACAACAGTACTCAGCACAACCAGCCCCACAACGGTCAACTCGAAGGCGGGCGAATCCATCTCTAGCCGGCTCAGAAACTCGAGTGCCAGAATCCACATCGAAAGTACAGCGAGGAGCGCTCCCAGAACGAACATGGGGCTCCACCCCAAGCCCTGCTGGTGGAACAGCAACGCCACAAAGGGCGTGATCCAAGCTATCTCCATCCCTGCCAGACAGAAACGAATCAGCCCTTCGCGGCGACTGGAGAGCAGCATCAGGCCACCACCTCCGTCGGCGCAATCAGGTCGTCCACTAAGTGGGGTAGGTGATAGACCAGAATCCCCGGCAGTTCGCGGAGGGGGGGCTCTTCAGCCAGGGTGAAGAGCACCATTTCGCGCCCCGCCCGGTCCAGCTCCAGCAGAGTCGCCAACAAATCGTCATGGGCGATGGCCGTGACCACGAGTAACGTCGCACCCCAAGGGAGCCTGGGCGATTCCCGAAGGAGCATCTCCTCTATGGGCAGCGAGGCAAAAGAGGTAATTCCTGCCAGAGACTCCAGAATCCGGACGAGTTGATGGGGGCTCCGGCCCGGCAGCAGACGCAGCGGCTGGTCACTGCCGCGCAAGACCCCATTGGAGCTCAAGCCCACTGGCAATCGCAGCTCCACGCATAAGGCCGCCAAGCTGCTGGCCACGCTGATCACTCGCTCTGTCAACTCCGGGATGCTACCCTGCCAGTGCCGTGGCAGGGTGGTTACGTTGAGAAAAATCAACACCTGCGGCTGTTCGCTGGGTTCATGGATCCGACTCAGCATCTGCTGGTGTCGGGCGGTCGCTTTCCAATGGACCCTGTGAAGACCGTCGCTGGGCTGCCACTCCCGAATCCCCATCGTGCGCATGGGATCTTCGAACAGACGAGCTTCAGCAGCGCGTTCGCCGAAGGGAGTCTTGGCAGGCAGCCGCAGTTCGGCCACGGAATAGAGGCGAGGATAGACGAGCAGGTGGTCTTGCCGAGCATCGATGGCCTTGCGACTGAAGAAGCCAAACGCGTCGCCAGTGCTGATCGTAGCCGGGCCAAAGGTGTGGTAGCCTCGTTCGGTACAACGAACGGTGAAGCGACGCCTCAGGCCCTGAAAAGCGCCCGGCATCCAGAAAGTGCGGAATTCGGCCAAGCTGCTGGCGCGATTGGGCACCACCTGGCCGCCATCCACGGGCAAGTCCGCCGGAAAAACGTCCAGAATGTCCAGCCAGGTGAGCGGCAGGAACTTCTGGTTACGTACCTCCAGGGTCAGGTCGATCGTCTCGCCCACAAAGGCGCGGGTTTCACTGAGATGGCGCTCATAGTGCAGGCCGAACAGGCTGAGCTGGTTCCACACCCAGCTAGCACCGGCGATCCCAAAGAGACCCAGGGCCACCACCAGCAGAAACTGGTTGTCGAGAGCCAGACCAACCAGCATCAACATCAGGCCCAGCATGACCCAGGCCTCGCTGTATTGAGTGTCCTTCTCCAGATCCAGGTAGCGTTCCCCGCGCAGTTCCTTGAGCATACGCTCGAAGGGGCTACCCTGTTCGGGGCTTTCACCTGGAGGGGCTTCAGAGGGCCGGGCCTCGCGGCGCCGTTCTATCTCCAGCAGTTCTGTCTGGTCCTTCATGCCCGGTCACTCCACTACGGGCACAGGAACAGAGCCCACGATCTCAGCCACCACCTGAGCAGGGGTGCGACCCCGCAGTCGAATTTGGGGACTGATGTGTAGACGGTGGGTCAGCACTGGCGCGCAAAGGTACTGCACATCACTGGGGATGACGAAATCTCGCCCTCGTAGAGCGGCCAAGGCCTGGCTGGCCTTGAACAAGGCCAGGGTGCCCCGGGGCGACACGCCCAGATCCACCGCTTCGTGTTCCCGCGTGGACCGAACGACGTGCAGGATATACTGACGCACATCGGTGCTGATGTGGATCTCCCTCACCTCGCGCTGGAGTCCCAGCACGTCGTCCGTCGAAGCCACTGGCTGGAGGTCCTCCAGCGGATCGTCTCGCTGATAGGTCAGTAGGATCTCCTCCTCCTCGGCCTCGGTGGGATAGCCCAAAGCTAGCTGCATGAGAAAGCGGTCGATTTGAGCCTCGGGCAGGGGAAAGGTGCCTTCCAGTTCAATGGGATTCTGGGTGGCCATCACCAGAAAGGGGCGGGGTATTTGATACGTTTCGCCATCTACCGTGACCTGGCTCTCCTGCATGGCCTCCAGGAGACTGGACTGCGTGCGCGGTGTGGCCCGGTTGATCTCGTCCGCCAAGAGCACTTGGCTCAACACGGGGCCAGGGCGGAACTCGAACTCCTGACTCCTCTGGTTGTAGTAGTTCAGGCCGGTCACGTCACTCGGCAGCAGATCCGGCGTGAACTGGATGCGGGAGAAGGTACAGTCCAGACTACGAGCCAGCGCCTTGGCCAGCATGGTCTTGCCGATGCCGGGTACGTCCTCCAGAAGCACGTGTCCCTCGGTCAGCAGGGCCACCACCAGCAACTCGGTGACATCGGCCTTGCCGATGATCACCTGACCCACATTTTGCTCAACGGCCTGAGCGAACTGGGTGAAATCCATGGCCCCTCCCGGGTTTCCGGCAGCACCGGTGAACGCTGGATGGACCGGTGACAATCACGTCTACATTAGCCGCCAAGGACCAAGCCGCTGCCACAGTCCGTCTTCTATCCCGCCCTCATCGAGTTGGTGACGTGAGGCTCGGTCGCGTAGGGATTGTCCGCTTGGGTAGGAATCGGGTGCTCACTGTCATCACTCCTGCTCTATGAACCCTACGCTGTCCAGCATTCTCTCCACCTCTGGACCGTACTCGGACCAGTTGTCTAGCGCCGACATGGCGAAGAACGCATATCTCCAGCCTTCGTACTCGGCAGCGGCCAAGAACCCTCTCGTAGGGGGGCCGAGGTACGGATCAGTACCTTCAAAGGTGACGATGAACCCTTTGTGGTCACCGATGGTGCGGGGAGTTGGATCACCAAACTGCCATCCGTCTGAGGACTGGAGGGGATCCTGATCCTCATACCATTCCTCGAGCGACTGTCCCTCCAATGAGAATCGCCCGACGAACATCAGAGCACCGCTCTTGTAGTCTACCCTGAGTATCTCCTCCGACGGGGCAAAGGTCACCTGCTCTCCATCACCCTTGTGCCACCAGTCCTCGGGATACCACATAGCTAGGCCCAGTGAGGCGTTCTGATAGTTGGGCTCGATGACCTCAGGGGCAGGGGACGCGCTTGGCGCCCCGCAACCCGAGAGCAGGAGCGCCAGCAGCGCAAAGGTTGTCCCTACGGAAGCAGCTATCTCTCTCATGTCTCCTGCTTGCCTGGTCTCCCTAAGCGGGCGGACACGGACCCGCCATCCCCAGTATTCCACACCGACGGGGAGGGCAAGTGGTTCAGGTCTAGTTCCTTCAGTGCGTAGCTACCGGCCGCCCTCCAGAACATGACCTCGCGCTTGCCCCGCTCTGACACAACGCAGCATGAAGGTGTCCGCGGTACATGCAACGGTCGCCGCCTTCGGCGGTTCGACTTCTGGACGAGGAACCCCACTATCAACCAGTGAAGAAGTCCTGGGAACCGATGATGGGCTTCTCAAGTCAGACTGGCTGTCATGAAGAGGGTGCTCACACCGCCCATGAAACGGAACCCCCTGTAGCGGCACGGTGCAGTCGGTCTAGCAGAATCGCGGGGTCACCAACCGTCAATGGCTATCATAGCACGATCACGGTCAAAAGGCAATAACACGCCAGCGCTGGAAGTCGTTGCTGATTGGGACTCTGGCCCCTATCAGTCCACGATAGAGATCAGGAGGTTGAAGATCGACTGCAGGACATTGACGTAGAAGTTGCCGCCCAGATCACGCAGTATCTCGAAGGGCAGTCCTGGAGCGCCGAAGAAGGGGCGAAGCGTCCAGGCCATCTGTGTGCCCACAAAACCATAGACGAAGATCCAGAGCCACAGAATGAGATTGCGGATCCCCATCCCCTCGCCTTTCTGCACGTGTCTCATCCCCTGCCACAAGAAACTCAACCCCGCCACGCCAGTGATCGTCAAGATGCCCACGTTGAGCAGCTTGTAGAACTGATAGTTGGGCGCGGTAAGCCAGAAGAAGAGGGCGATGGGCGTGAAGGAAAGGGTCAAGACCGCGGTAACAGCGATGGCGGTCATGATCAGGGCGAAGGTCTGCGCCAGTGTGAGGCGGGAGCCGAAGAGGAGGTTGAAGAAGTAGAGGGTGGGTAGGCAGATAGCCAACGTTATGAGATAGAGGATGGGCAGCTTGATGGCCGAAGAAAGCGCCTGGAGCAGGCTATTGGAGATACCCAGTACTGCCCCGTAGATGGCCAAGAAGAGCACCGCCCCCAGGAGCATGTTGCGGGTCTTGGCGCCAAGGTCGTCGCCCTCCCTGATCTCATCGAAGAAACTGCTCCGATTGCGCAAGATGCGCTCGATAACGTAGAAAGGTTCCATTCTTGCATCCTCCTTGGGGGCCGAATGTTGACCGACCCCTATAGCTGGGCGATAGTCACCAAACTGAAGAAGGCCCAGACACCATAACCGTAACTCCACTTCCTGAATGTAAGGCCCGGCACCAGCAAGGCAAGGACCGCCAAACAGGCGAAGATGATGGGAGTGGGGCTCCCCTGCCAGTGGGCCAGACTGCGCAGCAGGGGTAGCAGGATCCATTTGAAGGTCAGGGCCAGCGCCACCGGCAGAAAAGCCGCCAGCACCGCCTGATTGGCCGACTCGCTGTGCAGGCGGCCCAGCATCCTGCCAACCTCCCGGGACTCGCCGAAGCT
>Ga0209986_10002604_pt1 | contig 16370 bp, 12 predicted proteins | sample BlataG_FD_183168 | JGI IMG/M metagenome (GOLD analysis project Ga0209986, IMG submission 183168) | Deep subsurface microbial communities from Black Sea to uncover new lineages of life (NeLLi) - Black_00105 metaG (SPAdes) (version 2) | ecosystem: Environmental > Aquatic > Marine > Oceanic >...
TTACTGAAGATGTAAAGAAAAATCCCTTTAGACCTCGTAGTATATATGGGATAACTAAAGTAGTGACTGAATATACAGCAAATTTATATAATAAGGCATATGGGCTTCCTAGTTTCATTACTCGAGGCTTTAATCATGAAGGTCCAAGGAGAGGTTTACAATTTGTAACAAGTGTAATTCACAGACAAATTATTAGAGTTTTAGAAGGGAAACAAAATAATATAGTTATTGGGAATCCTAATGCAATTAGAGATTTTACCCACGTTATAGATACTGTTAGAGCCTATATATTAGTTTGTGAAAAGGGCAGAAAAGCTGAACCCTATAATGTTTGTTCTGGTAAAGGAATTAGTATCGCCGATTATATTGAGATTTGTAAAACTCTTTATGATTTAGAAGTTCCGGTAATGATTGATTCTGATAGGATAAGACCCAGCGATGTACCTATTCTCATTGGGAGTAATGAAAAAATTAAAAATGAAATAGGTTGGGTTCCATTGTATCCCATTACGAAAATTATGAAGGATGGCATAGATTATTTCAAGGAACACAGGGAATTTTTAGATATTGAATCCCATTAATAGAGTATATATAATTTTTTATAAAAATAATTCATATTTTTTATTGGAAACATTTTAAAGATGCAGAAATTGGACATTGTTGCATAAATCATTGAAAATTTTATCCAAAAAGAATTTTTAAATAAAGAAAGAAATAAAAAATTGAGTAGATTTTAAGATATTTGCGATTGAGCGGTCCGAAAACAATTGAATCCGTAGAACGTCGTATAAGAGCAACTCTAAAAATGAGAAATCATCCCGAAATATTAGATAAGTTGCAAATAAACCGAAATATAAGGGGAGATTTTGTGATAAACTATTTAACATTTATAGAATGCTCCAATTTATGAGAAATGGTAGTTATAATATAAGAAAATAAAAAAGCGGGTTAATTTTTAATTGATCATTCAACTATAAAATTAACCAAAATTTATATTATTTTTATTTATAATTTTAATTAAATAATGAAAATAGCAATAGTAACAACAGATTTTCCTCCGAAAAAGGGAGGTATCTCACACGTAATTAAAAATTTTTATTATTACTTTAAAAAAGAAAATGATGTTTTTGTTTTTAATGATTTAATTCATAATCCAAAAAATAATATTTATAATTTAATTCAAAGACAAGGTAATAATAATTTTAGTTTAAAGAATTTAGAATTTATGTATTTATTGATCTATTGTTTATTATTTAAGTCTAAAGCTTCCTTTTTTAAAAGATTTACGCCTTTACTTTATTTTCTTAAAAATCCTCAATATTATTTTAAATTACTTAATAGCATTAAAGCGTTATATCCCTATTTTAAAAATAATAAATTCGATATTATTGTAGCCACAAGCATTGGTTATGTTACCCAGATAACTTTTTTTATTTCTCAGATATTTAATACTAAAGCAATTGTCTTAACACATGGAAATGATTTTCTTGCTAATATGCGGAAAATCAACCATTATATAAACACCACACATCTTTATAATATAGATAAAATAATCTTATCTAATGAAAATATAAGACGAATATTTCTCAAATTATATCCTACATTAAATTCAAAAAAATTAGATGTCGTTCCTTATGCGCTAATATTAGAAGATTACAAAATAGAAGCAAGTAAAGAAGAATTAAGAAAAAAATTTAACTATCCTTCAAATAAATTTATTTTAATAAGCATCGGAAGATTGGTATTAAGAAAAAATTTTCAAAGTGTTATAAAAGCAATTAATTTATTAAAAGATCATCCAATTATTAATGATTTATTATATATAATAATAGGAGATGGTCCAATTAGGGAAGATCTTATTAAATTAATTAATAAAAATAATTTAGAAAATAATATTCAATTAATTGGAGAAATATCAAATGAGTTAAGAAATGAAAACTTAAAACTAGCTGATGTATTTATTATGACTTCTTATTATGACAAAAAATATAAATCAATTGAAGGTTTTGGCATTGTTTTTTTGGAAGCTAATTTCTATAAATTACCTACAATTGGTTCTTACAGTGGAGGAATACCTAGAGCTATTGATAATGATAAATCTGGTTTTTTACTTAAATCTTATGATATAATAGGATTAAAAAATAAGATTATGCAGCTTTATGAGGATAAGAATTTAAGAAAAACTTTAGGAGAATATGGTTATAAAAGAACAATTGAAAAATATAATTGGGAGAGGATTTATTTAGAATACTTAAAAATCATTAAAAAAATGTGAAAAAATTAATAAAAATATATATTTAATTTGCTAGCACTTTAAAAAATTTTTGAAATTAACAATCTAATCATACTAAAAAATATGTAAAAAACCATTAATGATAACCAATATTATTTCTTAAAAAAATCTAAAATTTTTTTGATGCAAGTGATATATTTGAACATAAATACATTTCAAACTGCTAAATCATTTAAAAGTAAATATTGGATGGAAATTTTTAATCTAATTCATAAAGATTTAAATTTAAAATGTTTACCCCCCAAAGACTTACCAATTCCAAGATTATTGGATATTTATTGGAATCATCTATGGAAGGAGGAAAAAAATATTGGAAAAGAATTTTTGAATACATCAAATATTTACATAAGGGAATTAGGGCGAATATGGGAATATATTCAAATAGTGGCAAGTGTTACATATGTTTTAAATAACAATCTAAAAAAGAAAAAAATTATATCTTTAGGGGCAGGCGTAGAGCCTTGTTTATTTGTATTCCAAAAATTGGGATCAGAGATTATTGCATCAGATATATATGATTTACCAAATTATTGGTCTAAACATCTAAAAATATTTTTAGAGGAGAAACCTGATATTTTTTGTCCTTATAAAAATATTGAACCAAATATTAAATATATAAATTTAAATTTAAAATCCAAAAAAGAGATAAACAAGTTAGGAAAATTTAATGTAATTTATAGCGTTTCTAGTTTAGAACATATATATTCTTCTTTTAGGAAAAAAAAAAAGTTATTTAAAAATATCATAAAACACCTTAATGAAGGTGGAGTTTTTAGTTTTACTACTGAAGTAATAATAAAATATAATAAAATTAGAAACTATAAAAAATATATTCAATTAATTCTTATAGGTTTAAAAGAGATTATTTCTAGAGCAAGATCTTTAAAAAAACATTTAAAAACATTACGAAATAATATTACATCAATTCAAAAATTAAAAATATTGATATTTAAAATAAAAAATTTACATCGTTTTCATAGAAGATATGATTTTTTCACAATTGAAGAATTAAAAATCTTAATAAAATTACTTAATAAACGCAAAGTTTATCTCGTTGAAAAGGTAGATTGGAAAACTTATAATGAATTTTTAATAAAATTGACTAAAATTGAAGATAATTATTATTCATCCATATCTTTAACTTTCTGTAAAGATTTAAAGTATAAATATAATTATTAAGATTATTAAAACTCTAATTAAAATTTTGATTTATTTAGAATATGAAAGATTTAATTAATAATTTTTTAAAAAATGAAAAATTACAATCCTTTACTCAATTACAATCTCATTTAATGCAGATTTATCTCGTCCTAAAATTAAAATCAAAAAAAGTTTTAGAAATTGGAGTAGGGTCTGGATTTGTAACGAGTAATTTAAAGAGATATTGCGATATTACAACAGTAGATAAAGACAAAAATCTGAAACCAGATATAGTTATTGATATATCAAACTCTAAGGCGCTCAGAATGTTTGAAGATAATTCTTTCGATTTAATATTAGTGTGTGAAGTTTTAGAACATATTCCATATAATAAATTGAGAGAAATTTTTATGTCCTTAAATAGAATATCTAAAAAATATATTTTGATTTCTGTTCCTGATCAGAGTAATTATCTCAATTTAACTTTATTTAAACATGGTTTTGAAAACATTTTATTTTCTTTCCTTATATCTAATATAAAAAGATTCACACTTATTTTTAATAAAATTGCAAAGTCATTTAATGATTTTCACTATAAAATGATTAAAAGTAAAAGAAAATTTAATTTTGATGGTTCTCATTATTGGGAATTAGGAATTGATAAATATTCGGTAAAAACTTTTAAAAGAGAATTACTTAGACATTTTTCGCTGGTAGTAGATGGCCGTATTAGAGAAAATCCTTGGCATCATTTTTTTTTATTAAAGAGAAAGAGTAAAAAATCATAAAAATGAAGTTAAGTGTATTTGGACAAAATGTTATAGTAAATAAAAGTATGGCGGAATCTTTAGAAAGAGATGGTCATACTATATTTTATAATCAGTTCTATCCAGATATTGATGTATTATTATCAGATAGTATTTCTCACATGTATGATGTCTATAAAAATTTAAAAATAATAAAAAAAAATAAAATAAAATTAATAAACTTTATATTGGATATTCCAACTTGGCGACTAGATAAAAATTATTCTCAAAATTCAATATTAAAAAATTTTAGACAAAATTTATACAATATCACTCATAAAAATCAATTTTTATCAAACATAATAAATACTATTAAACCTAATTCAGAAAAAAGTAAAATTGTTAATTTGTTTCCAGAAATAACAACAAAAATATTTAATACATATGCAACAAATCAAACCACATATTTAAAGAATTATAGGAAATTATTAAAATATTCTGATCTAAATTTATCCATCTCAAAATTTACTAAAAAATTAGCCCAGTCATATTTAAAAATAGATAGCGAAGTTTGTTATCCATCTGTTGATTCTAATTTTTTATTAAGTATCCCAAAATCTAAAATAAAGTACGATGCTATAAATATTAGCAGAATAGTTCCTTATAAGCGCCAAGAATTATTTGTAGAAGCAGCAAACAAACTAGGTTTAAAAGTTTTAGTAATAGGGCGCCATCAAGATAAAAATATAAAATTGGAATGCCCTCACTATTTTTTATCAGACCATAATGAGGTTATGAAAATTTTAAATCAGGCAGCTTTTTATGTTGATGCCTCAACATTTGAAGGGTTCGGAGTAACGCCCGTTGAGGCTGCATTTCTTGATAAAATCATAGTGGCTTCTGATGTCTATATTCATAAAGAAATCTTAGGAGATTATCCGCTCTATTTTAGGAAAAACAATTTTAATGATTTAGTTAATAAAATGAAAATAGTAAAAAATGGAGAATTTTCTATAAACAAGAACGCTCTTAATACCATTAAAAAAAAATATAGCGTTCAAGAAGGCAAGAAAAGGTTGTTAAAATTTATAGAATCAATAATTTAATCTTTTTTTATTATTATTTGTTTTGGTATTCAAAAAGTTCTTATAATTCTATAAATTACAACTCAATTTTTTTTCTATTTAGAAATATCCTTTAAACCCTTGTAAATAATGAAATATGTCCCAATTCTTTTTAGAAATTATCCCATCAGCAAAATCTTCAAATCTCTGGATTTTAACTTCCGGAAACCTGCAAAAATATTTACCCTTTAATTTCGGGATTCATTTAAGAAAATAATTTATTTTTAGCTGGATAAGAACGGGCTTAATTAATTCTTCTAATTCCTTGCGCTTATTGTAACGGTGCACGAGTATCCATAGAAAGTTCTTTCTGATGAAATTGTAATCTTTTGATACCCACAATTTATAGATTTCAATTTTTTCTTGTCCTATAAAGTCTATTAATTGAGTTTGATATATATTGGCTTTTCTTCTACATAGAATACGAATTATGATGCTTCTATTTACATTTTTTATAATTAACTATTATATAAACTCCCATTTATATTTCTCGGTTAAAAATTAGGCTTAAACACCTCAAAAAAGATTTCAATAATACAAATTTTAAATTACGGTTGAAAATTCTGTTGATCTTTGTATGAACGGAGAACAATTTCTTTTAGATAATAGTTAAATTTATGATTTATGACTTAAAAATAACGACTTAAAGTAAAAATGTATAGAAACATTATAGAAAAGTTATTTAAGACAAGGAACTTAAAAAAAGTAAATAATTCAAAACTTAAGATTCCTCAATTTAAATATTATTTTTTTATTTATTAAATTGATAAATTTTTGTTTTAAAAGTTCTTTTGTTAAAGCTAATAAATTGATAGCTTTCGTCTTGAATAATATATCAATTGCCTTTAATATAAGTTTATTTTTTAATTTTCTCTTATTTTTAATTAAATTTCGAGCTTTAAGAGGTAAAGGAATATCAACAATTCTCAAATACATTAAAATATTATTTATATAGTCCTTAGAAATTTTAAAATCATATTTTCGTGAAGATTTTTGAAATAATGCATTAATTTTCTCAATACCTACAACCAAATTAAATCCATTATTTACCAGTATTTTTCTAAGTGTTAAAAGATTAAAATAGTAGATATGTTCAATTGTAAAAAAACTTAAGAGATTTCCATAGGGTTTTTGAACATTAAAAAGACCTGGCATCTCAATATACAAAAATCCTTTATTTTTTAAACATTCTCTTAATTCTCTTAAATATTTATCAAGGTTGGGTAAATGCTCTAATATATGAGATGCGATGATAAGATTGGCTTTTTTTGGATATTTTTTTAATTCTTTTATACTGCCTTTTTTTAAATTCAACCCTTCATTTAAGCCATATTTTAAACAATCTTCCGCTATATCAACTCCAAAAGTTTCAAAACCTGCATCTTTGAAAACCTTTAATATTCCACCAGTACCTGCACCAAAATCAAATACTACTCCTTTTTTTAGAGAAGTGTTTTTTTTAATATAATCTAAAATTTTTTTTCCACGTATCACTTCCTTATCAAATGTATATGAAAATAAATCTGTTTTATTCGTTATATCGGGTCGGGATGAAATTAGATTTCTATAATGTTTTTCATAGAAAATTCCAATGGTATCCTCTGAGATTCTGGGATTTGCTCGTATTAATCCACAATTCTTGCAAAAAACTAATCGAAGTTTAAATCCATAACGTTCTTTCGTAGAGATAATCAAATCATTTTTTGAGGCGCATCTACATTTATTACGTTCCCATTTTAGAACTCCTTTTTTAAAATCTGAAATTATTTCATATTTTGCATTTTGTTGTTTTTTTGTTAATGGAATAACACTCTTTCCATCATATTTGTATTGTAAAGATAAAAAAATCTTAGTCATTTATTATCATTTTAATTTTTAAATAATAACTTAAATTTGAATATTTTTTATTGTTTTTTATTTCTTTAAGAGTTCCGTTGATGAGATCTTCAGGCTCAATAAAATTTCCAAGAAATTTACTCATTTTTTGATTATTTCTCAAGACCCATCCATGCATATAACAAGCATTGTAATTTCCAGCCCAATCAGGAACCCAATAAATTTCTTCATTTTTTTCTAACAATTCTGAAATAAGACCTTCAAGTTTGAAGAACTCTTTATTTTTTATTTTTTAATAATCCCTTTACTATAATTCTAAGAATTTTATATCCCCACCAGGAATATTTTTACTGTAATAATCGTAAGTTATAAGAATTTTTAATTTCATTAATCAATCAAAAATGTAATTATATCAATATTATCAGTACTTAATTAAATGATCATACACCCCATTATTTTTAATTTTTCTTCTCGACAAAATTCCGAGTATGGTGAGTCAAGACCTAAATGAAGCTGTAAAATTGAAAGAAATATATCCTTAAAATAAATGATTAAGAAAGCTTTTGGTTCTTTCTTCTGCCAAAGCTTCTTTTTATGAAGCAATATATTCGCGATAACCCAGAAATTATAAAGTAAAAGGGCAATAATAAAGTAAAGGTTCCTTACTTCCGGAATTCTGCTGGTAGAATACATTATAAAAGGGTTCTCTTCTCGGTAAGAGGTCTCTATTCGCTAGCGATCTCCATATTCATTTCTTAACTTATAAAATTTATACTTCTTTTTAACGCTTGGAGGGTGTATCACCTGATTTGAAGCTAAAACAAAAATATCGGACAATATATCCGTCAAGTTTTCTGAATTATTCTTGTATTTGGTTACTATTATTGTTTTTCTGTAAGGATCTATTTTTGTATATACTTTTGTTCCTTTCTCAAATACTTCAAAGAGACCCCTTCGTCCGCGTTTCTTTTTCTTTCTCGGTTTTTTCCTTTTCTTTTTCTTTTTAGATCTCTTCGGCCTTCCCCGCTTTTTTGCTGGTGGCGGGGTAAGGGGGGTTTTGGACACCATATACAGGTATAAACGAGTAGCTCGCCTCTTAGAAAAGTCCTTCCATTACACCTATTGTAATGGTAATTCGCTCTGAAGCTGTATATAATAAGTTCCTTAGTATGGCCTTTTTATAAGACTTTTTGTGTTTATGAATAACATGAGTAATTTCACGATCTAAATTTTTGACCATTTTCTGCGTTGCACTTCAGCCATCTGAAATAACGGTAGAACTCATATCTTTTGTATTTCGCTCTGTTTCATCAAAAACTTCCCACATATCTTTTTCTGTTCTTGTTTTTGAAACCTTTAATCCAAGTGTTTTATGAGTTTTATAACCGATAGAGATTATGATATAAATGGATGTGTCCTCTATTTTCAAAAAGGTTTCGTCAATTACAATTGCCCGATCAGGTTGTGATACCTTTACAAGCTTGTCAAGCCCATTGTGTTTATCAAGAACACTTTCAAACGTTGAACACAACCTTGAAATCTGGGATTCTGATAAATTATATTTTTTTGCGTTAGTCTTATTTTTCGCTCCATCTTTAATTAAATCCTTGTAGAGTCTCTTAAGGTTGTCAAAAATTAATTCTTTAAATTCGTAAGAAGTTGTTAAGATAAATTGCTTAGGAGTTTTGCAATTTCCGTTTTTGCATTTATGATTTTTACAAATAAAACCTTTTACTCTTCTATTTTTTCTCGACCTTGAACTATTTGTGGAAACTTTCCAACTTCCGCAGAGAGGGCACCTAATTTGAATTTGACCCATTAAAGTTGTGCTACTCCTTGTGTAAAGACAATTATATCCCGATATATGGGAAGAGATCGTTTTTTTTTCTGCCAGCTACATTAAAAATAAATGAAATTAACTAAAAAATGATTTTGATAAAAAATAGAAGAATTCAAAATATCTTGATAAATATATTTCAAAGCTATTTGGCGCCGATAAAATTCGCTAATTTATCGGAGGAATTAGTCTATTATTGAGGTGAAAGATTGATATAACAGGGTAGAATAATTTAATTAACGAAATTAGATGAAAGATTTAATAATTTTTCGTTCATTTGTAAAATTAACCGAAATTTTTTGTATATTAATTCTTTATTAATAAGATAATGGAAGAATTAAAAAAAAAAACGTCTGATAAGATTATTAAAGGAAACTTTTTTACCCTTGTAAAGACATATTATTCTTTTTTTATTTCTTTGTCCTCTAATTTCATAATTGCGAGGATATTATCACCAGAAGATTGGGGTTATTTACTATTAGGACTATATACAATTACAATTCCAACCTTAATAATCGCTTATTTTCCACCTGCGGCAAATTTGATGTTAAATCAATTAATTCCACAATATTTTTTTAAAAATATGAAAAATAAACTTAAATCTCTAATTTCTAGTATATTTTTTACCAAAATTATAGTTTCATCTATAAGCTGGGTTATTTTTTTCTTAATATTTTTAATAAATGTCAATCGAGGAATATTTTTTCAAATTTGTATTATTCTTTCTCCTATTATTATCCTAAATATTTTCCAAGATTTATTAATAAATTCTTTAAGAGGTTTTCATAAATTTGGTAAAGCAACTGCAATTATATTAGTCCAATTAACTTCACTTCTTGTTTCATATATAATCATATTTTTGATCAATCCTCCTAACCCACTTATTGCAATTTCTTACAGTAATCTTTTTTCTTATCTTTTCTCAACAATAATTGGTTTAATTTTTTTAGTAAAATTTCCAACAAAATCGGATCGAAAAAATAAACTTATAAATTTGCGAGAAATTTTCACAATTTCTAAAGATTATGGGATTTATCCAGAGATTTCTTCTACATTATCGAATGGAGCGAATTTATTAAATCAATATTTTTTATTCTATTTTGGTGCGCCAGATTTTATAACATATTATAAAATTTCCCAAAATAGTGTAAATTTTTCATTAGAGGCTGCGGGTACCTTAAGTACTCCATATTTACCGATTTTTTCTGAATTGTCTATAAAGAAACAGTATAAAAAAATGGAGGATATTTTATATAAGATTGTAAAATATAATGGCTTAATTCAATGTATTTTAACTGCATTAATCTTTTTTTATATAGATGTTTATATTAGCATTATTTATACAGAAGTTTATTTATCGATAACAATTTTTATTCAAATTCTTTTGTTTCAGGGATTCGGTCATTTAGTTGGTAATAATTTAAATATTATACTATTTTCTATGAATAAACAAAAAATTGCTTTTAAAAGAGATATGTATTTTTTAAGTCTAAAAATCTCTTTATCATTTATTGGAATTTATTTTTTTGGATTTATTGGTTTTATAGTTTTTAATGTCCTACTTACTTATATAAAATTGGCATTGACGTGTATAATCATCAACATTAAGAGATTTAATGGATTCGTGATTAATATATGGTCATTGATGAGATTGTATATATTATTTTTAATTAGTTTATTAATCTCATTAATACCATATTTTTTAATCTTAAATATAATTACATTTGAATCATTAACGATTGATGATATAGCTCTTAGAATATTAAAAGATTCAATAGGATTTGGCTTATTTGCTATTATTTTTTATATTATAATTTTTTTAACTAGGACAATAACAAAAGAGGAAATTAGTGATTTACTTAATCGAGATATACTTTCTCGAAATTTAAAGGGGATAAATAATTGGGTTTCTAAACTTTTAATCAAATTTTTCCCTTCAAAACGTGATAGTAAATGAATATTGATATAACAAGAATCAAAAATTTTAAACTTTATTCAATGAATATAATAAAGGAAAAAATTCGATTTTTATATCCAAAATATAAAAATTTTCAATTGATATTATCAGCAATTTTTAGAATTTTCTTGAGATTTAAACGAGTTTTTTCTTATTATTTCTCTTTTAAAACCTCTTATAAATTCAATTTAATAAATGAGTTTTGGATAGTTCGAGTTGGATATATAAGACCTAGAACCTTTTTTCCTTACCTTAATATAGATCCTTTTTTATCAAATTCGCCGCAAATCTGCTTAGATTTGAAGAATCTACCATTTAAAAAAAACTCTTGTCAAGAAATATGTATTAAACATTTTTTTAAATATTTCCCTTCTAAGAATTTAAAGCGGTTTCTTAAAATGTGTTTTAAGATTTTAATCCCTGGTGGTCTCCTTAAAATTGAAATGAATTCAATATCTAATAAGATAAAAGTTGAAAATCTTAAAAAATCTTTAGTAAAAAATGGTTTTATGATCAGAGATATAATTTCTAATGATTTAAAGTTTAAAGGATGTATTAATCTAATTGCATATAAAAATATATCAAATAATGTATCTAAAATTTATATATCACGAGGAAAATCTGAAGATATTTGTAAGATTCTAAAAGAAAATTTAGATCTTTTTGTTAATAAGAAAAAGATTTCCTTAATTGGATTTCAATTAACATTTATTAAAGAGTTTTTAAAAAAATCGAATATTAACGTTGAAGAAATTAGTGATATTGAAAATTTTATGGGTTTATCAGAGAATTCAGATGATAATTTTGATCTTTCCATAATTGCTAATTTTTTTGAATTCTTAAATCCCTCAAATTATAAAGAAATATTTCAGAAAATAAGGAAAATTTTAAAACCAAATTCAAAAATTTTATTAGTAGTTCCTGAAAAAACTAATTATACAATAAAGGAAATTCATCAGTTTTTTGATAAAGGAATACTTACGAGAATTCTTGATGAGAATAATTTTAAAATCAAATGGATTAATCTCAGCTCAACTTTATCGATGATTCAAGTTTTATTTGAAAATCTCTATGAAAATCCTATTATTAAAAATGATCCAAAAATTTGTTTATTGGGAAATTACACTCTTAGATATACTCATTTAAATAGTTCTTGGTGGGATGGGCAAGTTAGAGCGTTTAATAAACTGGGGTATAATCAACTTATCTTGGATATAAAAGATAACTCATTTAACTATATATTTAAGTGTATTAAAGATTTTAAACCAGAATTATTATGGATTGGAGGAAAAAGAGTTATTGATTTTTTGATTCATTATTCAGATTTTTTTAAAAAATCAAAAATTAAGGTAGTATATTGGCTTTGGGATGTAAGAATCCCGATAAAATTCGATTTTAGCAATATTATTGATTACATGTTTTTGTCCAGTAAAGGAGAAATTTCATTGTATAATGAAAATTATAATATTGATAAGATCTATTTCATGCCCGCATTAATAACACCTCAAATACTTCATAGGAATGAAAATTTAAAAGAAATTTATGATATAGGTTTTGCTGGATTATTAGATTATTCAAAGTATCATAGAAAAAGAACTCAAATTATCAAATATCTTAATAAGTTTTTTAATGTTAAAGTCGTTAATAATATATACAATAATCTTCCAGAATTTTTCTCTCAATGTAAAATTATTTTCGGAGGAACCCCAGATTTAAAAAATTTAGAATTATATTCTTCAAATAGATTATATTTTGCTCTTTCCTGTGGTGCTTGTTATATTACGAATTATTTTAAGGGAATAGATAGATTAGTAGAAAACGAGGTACACCTTTTATGGTATAAAAATAAGAAAGAATTAATTAATTTGATTAAAAAATATTTGAAAAATGAAAAAAAAAGGATTGAAATAAAAAAAAATGCTGAAAAATTTGCTCAGTTAAAACATAATTACATTATACGTATCCAAAATATGATAGATATTATTAACAACACTACCAAAGAATTTTATGGATTTTTAAATTGAACTTTTATTTATAACAAAATTAGTATTGGCTATAGAAAAACCACAAGTTAGAAGTATTAGTTTTTAATGTAGGAACAAGACGTTCTATCACAATTAAAAACATTGTAGATACTTTAATCAAAAAAAATCCTTAAATAAAACCAATTATGAAAAATAAATATAGAGCAGTAAATATAAGACATTATTACGCTGATTTTTCAAAAAAAACAAAAATTGGGATATAAACTTAAAATATTGTTTGAAGAGAGTATCGAAGAATTAATTACATGGGTTAAATTACAAGTTAGAAAGGAGGAAGATAAATCATGAAAAGTACTAGAAGAACTGAAAAATAAAGGACTTGTATGAATTCTATTTAAAATTTAAACAATTGAATTAATAAACCTCCAAACCACTAAAATTTAATTTACACGGAAGTAACTTTAAATGGATTTCTTAGTAAAAGATGGACATAAAATAACAGGGTAAATATAAATCCAAAAAGATATTTGGGAATTTAAATGTAAATCCTATTTGTTGAGTAAAATTCGATTATATCCTACATGAAAAATCAAAAAATTTTTTAAAATGAATTCGATATTTTTATATCACATTTCATTTTAATTCTTAACAATTTTTCATTCTTATTATTGGTGATTTAATTAGTTTTTTAGGAAAAATGAAATTAAAAATTCTAATAATTTCCGATTATTTTGGTAAAAATGTACCTGGTGGTGCTCATAAAAGTCTTAGAATTATAGTTGATGGATTATTAAGACATAAAATTTTATCGATAAAGATTTTAGCTCGCGAAGTTGAAAAGACAAAAAAAAAGAATTTAACAATATTACCTTTAAATTCAATAATCTCTCTTATTCAAAATAAAGCAAAAAAAATTATTAGACCTTTTGGAGCGGACTATTTTTTATATACTTTACAAATTTTTAAAGAGATTATTAAATTTAAACCAAATATTATCATAACTCAAAGAGATGTAGCATTTCCCACAATATTATGTGCTAAAATAAAAAAAATTCCGGTGATTCATATTATTCGAGATACAATCAATTTATGTCCGAAACATATTGATATAATTAAATATGGGAAGTCATGTCTCGGTCTAAAAAGTAAAAAAGTTTGTTATAATTGTATTGATCATTGGAGACTTTTAAGAGTATTGATGGGGGATAAACCAAAAGGCTGGGAAAATTCCATAAATTCCGCTATATATAATATTTTTTATAGATTTAGATATTATTTAATCCGTTTTAATCTTAAATTAATAAATCAAGCTACAATTAATGTATTTGCTTCTCCCTTGTTAAAGGATATATTATTGCAAAATGTAAATTCTGAAAAAATAAAAATAATCAACATTACACCAATAGAAAAAAAGAATACTGAAATTTTAGATTTTGAAATATATAATAATGAATTGAGTTCCCAAATAGAAGCGATTAGAAATCCTCTATTGTTTATTACGCCAAAATTTAAAGGATATCAAAAAGGAGAGAACTTTGTTATAGAACTTGCAAAAAGACTTCCACAATCATTTAAAATATTTATTGTTGGAAAAAAACTAAATCTTGAAAAAAAAAATAATAAAATTTTAAATTTAGATCAGATTTCATTAAATCTTTTAAATTTTATATATAAAAAAGCAAAAATTACATTAGTTCCTTCCTTTCAAACAGAAACTTTTGGAAGAGTTATAATTGAGAGTTTTATTAATAAAACACCAGTTATTTCATCTCCAAATTGTGGTGCCAATTATTTTTTTAAAGAAAAGAAGTATTTAAAAATCGTTCCAATAAAATTTAATTTGTGGGTAAAGGAAATAAAAAATGTAATCGAAAATTATCCCACTATAGAAGATGAGGATGTCAATAAAATTTATCAGCAATTCTCTGTAAATAAAAGCCAAAATGATTTTATAAATTTAATTTTGAATTTAATAAGGAAAAAAAATTAATTAGTTGATTTATTGAGTAAATGTTATTAAAATGATAATTCGTTCAAAAGCACCATTTCGTATTAGTTTTGGAGGAGGTAGGACAGATTTACCCCCATATTGCACCGAATATGGCGGACACTCTTTTAAGCGTTAAACGAGACTTTCAAAACGGCGAAATTTCCCTTGACGATGCTATGAAGCGAATCTATGCCATCATGACCACCCAAAAACCTAGAGGACAGATAAATTCTTGGGCGTCCCGCACTTCTCGATTTTATAGAAAAAGGTGGAATATTGAAACGGGTTTTAGCGACTTAAATCGGATGGGTAGGCGCTGGAAATCAAAATACGACAATACGAGGTATTTAGACTTGCTGGTTCGGATGCTTCTTTACAATTCGTGGAAAATAAACCGTGCGTATCTTAAAAAACATTAAAAAAAAAAGGAAGAAATGTCATTTTTTGTTTAATTGTGTTTATATTTAATCTTAAATTAAATTTCAGCCACCAAAAATAAAAAATAAAGAATTATTCTTTTTTAAATTGAAATTCTATTAATTTAATGTCGCTTACTTTTAAATTAATATTACAATATGGACAATTTAGTTCAATTTTATCCTTTAATTTTGAAATTACTTTATCTTTTAAAGAAGCAGAACAATCTTTATTTGGACAAATATTTAATGTTCCAATTACTTTATCTTTATCTTTTGTTAAATCACCTAAGCTAATTTCAAGAGCCTTAGCAGTAACCTTATCTGAAATAGTATCTTTATTATTTTCAATATATTCTTTTAAAAATTGAGCATTTGTTCCAATCGTTAATGATATTTCTTCTCCAACTTTAAAGTTATTTTTTTTCCGAGAAAATTGAATATTTCGGAGTAAATCACTTACAACCCTTTCAGCAATAAGTTCACCGTCGATGCTGATATCCAAATATATATTGCAATACTTTGATTCGGATTTTATTAAATTCTCTGCGGGTTTAACTGATTTTATAATTTCTAATTCTTTAACATTTCCCATCTTTTTGATAATTTCTGGAAATAAAATCTCTGGCATTCCATCTTTGGGTTCAATTATTAATTTTCTATTTGGCCATCTTAACCTAATTTTATTTTCATCTTTTAAAGAACGAACGATTTCTATCAGATCTCTCGTAAATTGCATTTGTTCTTCTAATTTTAAATTAATTTCTTCTTCATTAACTTTCGGCCAGTCTTGTAAATGAATACTTTTAGTTTCCTCTAGACCCATTGATTTTAGATATGGATTAAACATTTTTAGGAAAATTTCTTCGCTCAGCATTGGATTAATGGGTGCGATTAATAAAAGAACTTTATATAATAATTCGAATAATACAGCCATTATTTGAAATTTATTTGGATCCTCTGAGTATAATTCTATCTTCTCTCGGTTTAACATTATAAACCACCGGCTAATATCATTAACTATTAAATCTCTTAATTGCTGAGTA
>Ga0209986_10002605_pt1 | contig 16370 bp, 14 predicted proteins | sample BlataG_FD_183168 | JGI IMG/M metagenome (GOLD analysis project Ga0209986, IMG submission 183168) | Deep subsurface microbial communities from Black Sea to uncover new lineages of life (NeLLi) - Black_00105 metaG (SPAdes) (version 2) | ecosystem: Environmental > Aquatic > Marine > Oceanic >...
GCTTAAAAAAGAGAAGATTTTCATTAAAAGTTGATATAATATATCTTACTTAAGAACAATTTTCTATTCATAGTGAAATGAGTAATTACGCAATTCAGGTCGAGAATTTAACCAAAAAGTTTAACGGGTTTACTGCCGTTGATCAAATTACGTTCACAGTAAAAACCGGAGAGCTTTTTGGACTTCTCGGACCAAACGGCGCCGGCAAGACTACGACCATAAACATGCTTTCCACCCTGCTCAAAGCAACCTCAGGATACGGAGAAGTCTCCGGGTATGATATCTCCAGGAATAAAAACAATATTAGGCGCTCCATCGGCGTTGTTTTTCAGGAACCTGCCCTTGATATAAAGCTCACAGGAAAAGAAAACCTGGAATTTCATGCGATGATGTACGGAATAGATAAGGAAGAGAGAAAAAAAAGAATTAAGGAAGTCCTAGAGCTCGTTGAGTTAACAGAGAAAGAGAAAGTGTTGGTTGAAAAATATTCTGGAGGGATGAAAAGAAGATTGGAGATTGCAAGGGGACTTATCCACGAGCCTAACGTTCTGTTTCTTGATGAGCCTACCCTCGGACTTGATGTACAGACGAGACGTCACATATGGGATTACATAAAAAGATTGAATAAAGAGGGCGGGGTTACAATTATTCTGACCACTCATTACATGGAAGAAGCGGACTTCCTTTGTGATAGAATCGCCATCATGGATAGAGGGAAGTTCGTTGCCATGGATGCCCCAGGTCGATTAAAAGATATACTCGGCGGAGATGTTGTTTCCCTGGAAATTGAAGGAAATGCTGATGCTCTCATTGAACAAATAAGCAGTCTGGATTGGATAAAGAATATAACGAGGCACGATAAAAATTTGAGTCTGACGATGGATAGGGGAGAAAGGAGAATTCCAGAATTGATTCATGTTGCCCAAGAAAATGAAGTAGAAGTCACCTGTGTCCATCTGCGCAAACCAAGCCTCGAAGATGTTTTTCTTCACTTTACTGGAAGGACTATAAGAGAAGAAGAGGCCAGCCAGGCCGAGCGAAACAAAGAGATATTAAGAAGAAGATTTGGAACGAGAAGATGATCAATAAAACCGCTATTTATGTATTGTGGATGAGGGAAATGAAGCGGTGGTGGAGGGCAAAGTCTCGAATTGTCGGATCCTTAGCCATGCCGTTATTTTTTCTGGTGTTTCTTGGGTTGGGGTTTAGAAGAATGACTATTCCAGGATTGGCCGGAGATGTGGGTTATATTGGGTTTTTAGTCCCCGGGATAATAGGGATGAGCATTCTCTTCTCATCAACTTTTGGTGGATTATCAGTTTTATGGGACAGAGAGTTTGGATTTCTAAAAGAAATCATGGTGGCTCCTGTGAGTCGAGTTTCTATCGTGTTAGGGAGGATTGCAGGAGGAGCAACCACAGCGTTGATTCAGGCAGTCCTTATTCTTGCCATCTCTTATATCATGGGTTTTAAGATTATCAACATCTCATCGATTTTCCTGGCGATTGTTTTTATGATCCTGATTGCGGTTACGTTCCTCGGCCTGGGGCTGATATTCGCTTCGAAAATGAGAGACATGCAGGGATTTAGCATAGTGATGAATTTTGTGATATTCCCTCTTTTCTTTTTATCCGGGGCTCTTTATCCTCTTGAAAATTTTCCTGTTTGGCTAAGATATATTTCAAAGATAGACCCGCTCACCTACGGCGTTGATGGTTTAAGAGGAGCATTGATCGGTGTGTCCTCGTTTTCGATTTTTTACAATTTCATCTTTATGGTGATATTTTCTTCAGTGATGATCTTATTAGGCGCCTATTTCTTTGAAAAAAGTGAAAGTGTATGAGGAAACGCGTAAAGAATAGCAGCGAAAATTAAGAAGGTTTTTTCTTGCTGGCAGCTTTTTCTGGAATCTTTTCCGGCCTGTCTTCGCTCACGAGTTCCAGTTTACCCGAGAATCTGTCCAGACGTTTCTCCGCATCATCAAATTTACTTTTGGCATTGACCAGGTGAGTTCCTAGAATCTGAAAGTCGTTCTTGAAACGGCCTAAATCCCCCTGAAGCCGAGACAGAGACTGAAAGATATACTGGGCTGATTTTTCAATTTGGAGGCCCTTAAGTCCGAGCACTATGACTTGTAAATAGGCAAATAAGGAGTTAGGAGAGGCGGGGAGAACTCTTTTCTGGATGGCATAGGAAAAAATACTCCGCTCTTCGCCCAGGCTTTCATCCTTGAGGATGGTCTCATAATAAATGTTTTCAGCGGGGATGTACATCAGGGCAAAGTCATAGGTTCCCTCATCAGGGAGGATGTATTTTTCGCTAATCTCATCGATATGTTTTTTAACATCAGTGATAAATTTTTTCCTCAAGTCTTCCTTTTCTTTACTGTCTTCTTCAGCGAGATACTTTTTGAAATTTTCAAGGGGGAATTTGGAATCTATAGGAACAAGATTTTTTCCTATTCTTATGATGGCATCAACTTTTTCCCCGCTTTTAAATTTATACTGGAGCTCAAAGTGGGCAGGAGGGAGAATTTGAGAAAGCAAGTCACCGAGGAAGAGTTCTCCAAAGCCACCCCGGAATTTTGGAGCGCGGAGCAGATTTTCCAGGCTTGAGATGTTTTTCGCCTTTTCCAGGACTTCACGGGTTGCCTCTTCCATTTTTCCCAGGTCTTTTTTAACATCACCTAAAGTGCTGCCGATGTTTCCTGTTGTTTTCTGGAATTGAGTGCTCATGTTCTGCAGTTGCTGGTTTATGTTCTGGGTGAGTTGGCCGATTTGCTGCTGCATGAGAGAAAGGGCCTTGTCTTCTGACTGAGAACGCTTCATCTCATCGATTTTGGAAGAGGTCTTTTTCAGAGACAAGAAAAGGAAGATAACAAAGAAAACAAAGAGAAGGATAAGCACAGCAGCGAATATGATTAAGAAGATGTTCAAATTCATTGAGGGTCTTTCCTCTTTGCTGCCATTATAAAAGAAAACCTTTCGCCTGTGCAAATCTTATGTAGGGGCTTGATTCTTCTGTAGGGGTTCTTCTTATGTAGGGGCTTGATTCTTATGTAGGGGCTTGATTCTTATGTAGGGGCTTGATTTATCAAGCCCACCTTTTTGAATATATCAATAAACTGTCTGAATCTGGTTCTTCTTACGTATGCGTTTGGTTTGTCTGTAAGGATTCTTCTTATGTAGGGGCTTGATTCATCAAGCCCACCTTTTATCTACTACTATAAAATGACTATTTCGTAATAAGGAAAAAAGCGCTAGGCAATTTGACAAGGTTTAAGGACTTCTCTAAACTTACAATGCTTCTTATGGCCCGTTAGCTCAACTGGTAGAGCAGCGGACTCTTAATCCGCAGGCTGAAGGTTCGAGTCCTTCACGGGTCATTCTCAATTACTCCTATTCTGATTTTACCTTTAGTTCCTGATTGACTAAAAACTCTCGGAGTTCAAAACTTCCGGCTGTGTCTGTAGAAATATCTATTGGTTGAAAACAAGGGCTTAAAGCTATAAAATACAGCAGATGATTTTCGTTGTTATTTTTTATCCCTCTGATTTTTTTGGTTCTTAACAAGAATGAAAATAAGAGGTTTCTTAGTCGTAATAGTGCTAGGAGTAGGAATAGTATATTTGCTCTGGATGATGAAGGGAGGAAAGGAACAACTGCCTAGAGAAGTAAAAGCCTACAGTGAGATGGGGCTTGAATTGACAAAAGTAAATATGGCTAATCTAAAGACAGCAATTTTTATTTTTACCACTGAACAAGGAAGAACTCCAAAGGATCTTAAGGAACTCAGAGCGTTTAGCCGTCAATTTGGTGCGAATTTAGATTCTTGGGGAACTGCAATAAAATATGAGAGGTTATCAGACGAAAATTTTCGTTTAATTTCTGCTGGTAGGGATAAAATTTTTAATACATCTGATGATATTTTTTTAGAATATTAGGTATCTTCACAGATCTTTTTTCGTATTTTTCATTGAATTCCTCTGAGATTTCTGGTATCTTACTTGCTAAAATGAATACAGGAACCAGGATGCTAGGAGATAGAATTACTTGAAAACATTTGCAGAAATGGACAGCAAATTCAGATTTGTCATTGTAGCAGCAAAGAGAGCAAAGCAGTTAATAAGGGGGAGTAAACCAAGAATAAAGTCTAAATCAAAGAACCCAATCCGTATAGCCCAGATGGAAGTGACTAAGGGATTAGTGAACTATGATATTATTGAGCCTAAAAAGGAACAAATCAGCAAGCCGGAAGAAGAAGGCTTCATCGGAGAAAAGATAAGAGGCAAAAGTGAAGAGCCAATAAAGAAAGATGAAGGTAAGGCTAAAAAGAAAGTAGCGAAACCAAAAGATAAACCAAAAGATAAACCAAAAGATAAACCTAAAGATAAACCTAAAGATAAGGCTAAGGAAAAACCCAAAAAGAAGAAAAAAGGGGATAAGACTTAGATGGAGAGATTTTTCTAGAAATTACCTAAGTTTTCGCCGACTCTTTTTTAATAAGCTGGATATAATCCAGCTTGATGAATTCTCTTTTTGAAACGCCTAGGGCGTTGGCAAATTTTACAATTTCCCCTCTTTTGCCCTCCAGCTCGATAAAGTTTCCGATAGATGTTTCATCCAGAGATATTTTCAAGCTTTTTTTTCTGTAGACCGTTCTGTGTTTTTCATAATTGAAGACAGGAATAAATCCTAAGGATTTTAGTATTTTTCTCAATTGTTTTTCGTTTTTCACTTCTGTTTCATATTCTTCTCTTATTTTAAATTTCCTTGATTTTTGAGGGGGCCCTTTGAATGTCAAGAAAGATTTCTTATTCATTTTGCGAAGTCTTAATGCTTGCCGTTTTTTGTAAAGAATCTTTGAAGGAAAGTCATAAAGGGTGTTTTCTTCATAAAAACGTTCTTTTTCCAGTTTGGCTCCGAGCTGCAAGATTTTTTCTCCGAGGTTTTTTATGTCACTAATTCTGATTTTTACTTCTATTTCAACCATCAATTCCCTTCCGTAGGATCTTCATTTTTTAGCTTTTCCGCTCTGAAGGTTTTTGCATCTCGAACATCACAATATTCATAGGTGAACATCTATAGAGGCGCATAAATTAGTAACGCACGAAGAGCAAACAATAAAGGATAACTTGAATTCCTTTAAAGTTTTTTTGACCCTAAACCTTTATAATGGTCCTAGTTTCTTCTCTTGAGGATGAACTCCGATAATAAACTCAAAGCTTCTTGTTGGGTAGATTTGGGGAATTGAGATATGATTTCTCTGGATTTATGCGAAAACTCTTCTGCTTTTTTGTGCGTGTAATCAAGAGCACCGTTTGATTTGACAATTTTGAGAATCTCCTCAAGAGATTCCTTATCCTGATTCTTCTGTTTCAGTAGCTCAATTACACGTTTTTTATTTTCTCTGCCGTCATTATTCAGAGTGTATATTAAGGGCAAAGTGATACGGCCTTCGCTTAAATCGCAAAGGATTGGCTTGCCCAGGGTTTTTTCGTCTCCTGTAAAGTCAAGAAGATCGTCAATTATTTGAAAAGACATTCCCAGATTTGCACCATATTCTGCAAGGTAATTTTCTTCTTTCTTGGAGGCCTTTCCAAGAATACCTCCTATTCGGCAAGAAGCGGAGAAAAGAGATGCAGTCTTTTTATTGATGATATCCAAGTAATCTTTTTCAGCCAATTCCAGATTTCCACTCAGGTAGTATTCAGTCAGTTCCCCTTCGACCATTCTGGCAGAAATGCTGGTTAGAATTTGGATGATCTGGCGGTGTTTGCTCTGTAGAGATAGGCCAAGGGCCTTTATATACAGATAGTCACCCAGGAGAACAGTAATGTTTGGACCCCATCTGGCGTGGATGGACTCCCTTCCTCTCCTTATTTTTGAATTGTCGATGATATCATCATGGATGAGGCTGGCTGTATGAATAGCTTCAACCAAGGTGGACATGAGGATATGTTCTTTTCCCTTATAGCCTAATAATTTGGAACAAAGTAATAAGAGTGCAGGTCTTATCCTTTTGCCGTTTGTTTGAAAAAGATAGGTGCTGATATCTGAGATGAGTTTGTTAGGAGAGCGGGGAAAAAGTCTGAGCTCCTGCTCTACTTCTTCCAGATCCTTCATGATGTTGTTGTACAGTCTTCTCAGGCCTGGACTTTTTTCCACGTGAGATTTGATAGAATTTCTGGCTAATTCACTCATCTTTAATTTCTAAACGACATTGATCTTCCAAGGCCTTTTTATATCTCCTTTTTGCAGGAGGATATTATGGCTTTATTGTTAGATCCTCACCCGGATCCTGAACATTCTTTAACTAAAAAAATTCAATAAGCCGCCCTTATCTTAGCATCTCGGATTTTTTATTTCAAACATAAAAAGAGATTCGAAATTTTGAGAAGTTGCGCGAGCCAGTTTATCCAAAGAGATCTTCTTTATTCCAGCAAGAACTTTGGCGGTTTCTATCACATGGGCCGGTTCATTCCTCTTTTTTTTGCCTTTAAGAGGAAAAGGGACGAGATAAGGGGAATCAGTTTCAACCAGAAGTTTTTCTAGAGGTATTTTTTTGGCAATCTCTCTTAAAGGCTGGGCCTTGGGAAATGTTAGAATCCCGGAAAAGGAGATAAGGAAATTGTGATCCATCATTCGCTTTGCCAGTGTCCAATCTTCGGTAAAGCAATGCAGTATGCCTCCCTTGCTGAAATGCTCTTCTTCTATGGCCTGAGCCACTTCCTTACCTGAATTTCGACTGTGGACCACGACAGGAAGCCCCAATTTCTGAGCTGCGTTGAGCTGGTGACGGAAGACTTCTTCTTGCTCATGGCGCGGGGAGAAGTCATAGTGAAAGTCAAGCCCAATTTCTCCCACAGCTTTGATTTTTTTATCTCCGGCTAGTTCCTCTATTCTTTGGGTGTGACTCGGAGTGAAGTATTTAGCTTGATGCGGATGCACTCCTGCTGCAGCGATGAGACGCTCGTATTTTTCGGTTAAATCGAAAGTTTTCTGTATGCTTTTGGGATTGGTAAGATCTGCAGGGCAAAGTATGGATTTGATTCCTTCCTGGAAAGCTCTCTGGACGACCTGATCACGGTCTTCATCAAATTCCTCCATGTCCAAATGAGCATGGGAATCAACAAGAGTATGAGTCATTTCTTTCTCTTATAAAGAGAGTCGGAGAAAAGCGAAAAATGGAAAAAAGAAAGCCCGCTGTTTTTATTCCAGAATCTTTTTCTTCAAATGACGAATAGGAAGCGCTCCGTAGCTGAGCAACTTTTGGAGAAACTCTTTCTTGCTGAAGGCATCGCCTTTAAGATTTTTGTATTCCTTTTCTATGTCCAGGATTTCCTGGAAACCAACATAAGTGTAGGCGCTGTCGACAGGCTTTAGAATAATGCGATTCCATTTTCTTTCGGCTTCAGCTTGAGTTTGAAACCCGCCTCTTGTCATATAGGCAATAGCCATTTCTTTGGTCATGCCGCCTTGATGGATATTGAGTTCGAGTTTAAAATCTATAACCGCTTTAAGAAGCAATTTGAGCTGATTCAAACGGAGTCTTAGGTCATAATTTCCAAAACCTTTGAAAATCAGTTCTTCTTCAAGAGTGACAGGCCAACCCTTGATCAAGGGCATATTCGGATAGAGATTTCTTACAAGCGAAGGATTTTTGCGAGTGTAAAATAAAGGAACAAACTGCCCGGGATAAACTTTCCTGACAGTCCAGAGATAGATTAGGAAATTATTGTATTCCTCAAAGAAGGATTTGATCTGATCCTCTTCCCAATCTTCGGGAATGGGCGTGATCTGAAAAGAGAAGGTGTCCGAACTTTCATAAACTCCGGGAGATGTAAGGCGGGTCCAGGTTATTCCCTGAGATTCAAGCGGCATGGGAACGATGTCGAGGTTGTTCTCAGGCAGTTCAATAACTTCGTTCTTGATTATAAAATTCTTTATTTCCTCTGCTGAAGTTTTGATTCTGTTTATATAATCCTCTTTCGCAACACGTTCTACTTTTATTTTATCCAACACATGCGATACTGTGGTATTTATGAGCTGGTCTTCGCTGAGATTAGGAGGGGGATTATCCAGGTTTATTTTCGGATCCATTATTTTATAAAGTGGTATGCAGACAAGGAACATTTCACGCCGGATATTTTTATAATCAGCATCGGCTCTGGCGTTAAGCTCCTGGAGAGGAATATCGTTCTGAAATGTTAGCCGGGCAAGCCTCAGGTGGGCCTGTTCTCCTAAACGGAAATTTCCGGTAGACTTGGGAAGAAGTTCCTTCTGGAGAAAATTCTGATAATCTACTAAAGCGGGAATAGCTTTAGCTAAATTTTCTTTAAGTTTGGATTTGTGAGCTTCTGGAGCTTGCTCAATCAATTGGGGACATTCATTTTTGTAAAAGTCTATTATTGCCGGGAATTGCTTTATGGCTGTTTCTGTGAAAATTTGAGCGGGAGTCTTTAGATTCTCTTTAGCCTGTTTAATGAGCTTCGGTAGTTCCTTTAATCTGCCTGCAGCGTTCTTTGCCCTCGTATCTATAGGGGCAAATTCCTTAGTAAGGAGGCTTCGGACGCAGTTAGCGAAGATTTCATTGTAAAAAATAGGGTTGTATTCCCAGGGAACAAGGTTTTCGTGCTTGAAAAGCTCAAGATCTAAAGCATCGAGTATCATCTCATGGTCGATCTGAAGCTCAGAGCTTAGCTTGGGTTTATCGACTTTAGCCACAAATTCTTGGTTAAATTCATCCAAGGCTTCGTGGTTCTTCTCGATGTTTTTGCTGCTGAGGTTTTCTAACTGGCCGTCATACTTGTGGTAGCCAGCAAGAGTAGCGGAGGTCGGGTAAAACTTCCAAAGTCCATCAAGATAAGTATCTAAGGTTTTTTTGAATTTTTCGTCTTCACTATCTTTCTCAGAGAGAAGCAAACCAGTGCTCAAAAAAACAAAGAGTAGGATGACGAATGGAATGATTCTTCTCTTCATTGAATCCTCCTCCATAAGAGCTTTATTTCATACAAGTTACGTCTTACAGGGACTTGTTTCATTTTATGGAATTGCAATCCTACCATAAAATGATGGCTGGAGGCAACAATTTCCTCTCTTTAATCTTTGCCCTAGAATCTGATAACTGCCGATCCCCATGTGTAGCCAGAACCGAAGGCCGTGAGGACAACAATATCGCCATCCTTTATTATTCTTCCCTTCAGAGATTCATCTATTGCAATAGGAATCGAGGCAGCTGTTGTGTTTCCGAAGCGATCTATGTTTCTAATTACTTTTTCGATTGGAATTTTCAAATTCCTTGCTACCATCTGAGAGATCCTGTCGTTAGCTTGATGGGGTATAAGATAGTCAACATCTTCAATAGAGAGACCATTATGTTTTAAGGCAATTCTTACTGCTTCGGGCATTTTTCCTGAAGCGTTTTTGAAAACATTTCGTCCGTTCATTTCAGGAAAGAATCTTCTCTTTTTGAAGAATTCTTCAGCAAAAGTGGGATTATCCTTGGGGCTTGGTTTCTCCATCCATAAATCAGATACATACCTTCCATCTGAAAAAAGATGGGTTGAAAGGATGCCTCGACCGTCATTTTTTTCATTGGGTTCAAGAATAACTGCGCCGCCGCCGTCTCCGAAAAGGACAGCCATGTCTCTTCCTTCATCAGAATAATCCAAATTTGATGATTGGACCTCAGCGGCAACAAGCAGGATTTTCTTGAAGGTGTGAGTCTTGATGTACTGTTCAGCTACAGATAGCGCGTAAATAAAGCCTGTACACTGATTCCTCACATCGAGGGCTCCGATTCCAGAAAGCCCCAGTTTAGCCTGGACCATAACACCTATTCCAGGGAAATAATGGTCTGGAGAAAGAGTGGCGGCAATGATAAAGTCTATTTCTGATTTGTCGATTTTGGCGGCTTCAATAGCTCGCAGGGCCGCTTCATAGGCTAAGTCTGAACTCCCTACGCCAGGTTCCGCATAGCGCCTTTCGACAATTCCTGACCTCTGGCGAATCCACTCATCCGAGGTGTCCATTTTTTTTTCTAAGTCGAAGTTTGTGACAACTTTGGGAGGGACGAAGTGGCCTGTTCCTGTTATAAGTGCTTTTGTGCTCATAATGATTTCGATAGATTATAATGGACAAGCTGGAAAAAATAAAGGCATAATTTCCTTGACTCAAAAAAAATGAGAGAGTAAAATGCCATTTAACCAAAAAGGGTGGAGAAGCTCAATTGAGAAAGCATATTTTTCTTTGTATTCTGATTTTTAGTATTTCTCTTTTCGCTTTTGCCGAAGAAGAAGATCTTTTGAGGATTGAAGCTTCTTCAGGCCCTAAAAGGCTTTCTGGGGGCCAGAAAGGGAAGATAGTTCTGAAACTTACTTTGGAAGAAGGTATCTTTATCAGTCCTGAACCCTCTTTTATCATCGAATTTAGTCCTTGTGAGGAGCTTATTATCCCCAAAAGTTTATCCAATGGATCTGATCTGGAGATAGATATTTTAAAAGAAAACGGAGAAGACCACTTGGATCTGAGGGAGGCCATTGAAATACCTTTCACGGTCCGCTTGATGGCAAAGCAAGGCAAGCATCTTCTTGAGGGAAAAATTAAATATTTTGCCTGCTCAAAAGAAGAGGGATGGTGCTTAAAGGATACGTCTAAATTTTCTGCTGTTTTCTACGTCCGCCGGCCTTAATCCAATAAATTTACAGCCAGTTATGCTTGAGGTACCAGTTAATTGTTTCTTGAATAGCATCTTGCAGGGAATACTGAGGCTGAAAAGATAATTTCTCTTTTGCTTTCTTCATATCTGCAATCCAGCCCCTCTGCCTCATTTGTTTAAATTTACCCAGGTTGAGAATGCTCGGTTTCTTGTTTATCCTGCCCGCAATATCAGCGATCAAAGCTACAAGATAGCCTAAGGGGATGGGAATTTTCACTTTCTTTAATTTTTTACCCATTGCCTGTCCAGCGAATTCTCCGAACTCATCATAGCTGCAGGGATTCTGGTCGCCGATATTGAAGATTTCTCCACTTTCCAGTTCTTTTTGGGAGCAAAGATAAAAGGCTCTGATAAGATCCTTGACATAACATAAACTCATATATCTTTGCTTTGAACCAATCGCTGGAAGAGCTCCTCGTTTTATCCATTTGAAATATTGAAGGAAATCTTTATCCTTTGGGCCAAAGACAGCAGGAGCTCTTAAAATGACTATCGGATAGACCTCCTTGAATTTTAAAGCTTCGGCTTCACCCATTAGCTTGCTTTTGCCGTAGGGCGTGATGGGATGAGGAACGTCGCTTTCCCGGACTGGCTTTCCGTCAAATGAAGGCCCAGCAGCTGCGAGACTGCTGAGGCAGATAATTTTTTTGGGAAGTATCTTCTGATCATGGAGAGACTTGAAAAGGCTTGCCGTTCCTTGTTGGTTTACTGTATAATAATCAGCCACATCGGAAGAATTGGTTAAGCCGGCGACATGAAAGACATAGTCGATGTCAGAAGGAAGAGAAGGAATAGAGAGAAGATCTCCTTCTAAAAGATGAATATTGAGCCCTTTTAACCATTTCAGATTATGAGGGTCTCGGACAAGCGCAAATATTTCAGCGCTTTTATCCAAGAGAAGTTCTGCGAGATGGCTTCCGATAAAGCCGGTTCCTCCGGTGAGAAGAGCTTTCATTGATTAGATTGTATGAAAATTGCCCGCCATGGTCAAACCTGAACCATTTAGGGCCTATGAAGAATTAGCGGAGAAATTTCCTGTGTTATGGAGAGAAGTTAAAAAAGGAGGAGAGAGTGGATATTTTTGATAAATGTTATAGCTTCACACGTGCTGACGAGGCCAAAGCAATGGGGATGTATCCCTATTTCACGCCTATTCAAGAAGTGAAAGGTAATAAAGTTAAAGTTGATGGGAAAGAGATGATTATGGTCGGGTCTAATAATTACCTGGGGCTGATAAACCATCCCCGGGTTATGAAGGCAGCTAAGGAGGCTGTGGATAGATATGGCGTTGCAACCTGCGGTTCGAGATTTTTAAACGGCACCCTGGATATTCATATTGAACTCGAAAAAAAATTGGCAGAATTTATGAAAAAAGAAGCGGCTCTTGCTTTCAGTACAGGTTTTCAGACCAATCAAGGAATAATATCTACACTAATCGGCAAGGGAGATTCAGTCATCACAGACAAGCTGGTTCATGCAAGTATAATTGATGCTTGTCGCCTTACCTACGGGGATGTTCACCGCTTCAAACATAATGACATGGCTGATTTAGAGAAGGTCCTTTCTTCCTTGGATAAGGATGCAGGAAAGATGGTTGTTGTGGACGGAGTCTTCAGCATGGAAGGTGATCTGGTAAACTTGCCTAAAGTTGTAGAGCTCTCTAAGAAATATAACGCCAAGATCATGGTCGACGATGCTCATGGGATAGGTGTCATGGGAAAGAGCGGGAGAGGAACCTGCGAACATTTTGGAGTCGAGGATGACGTCGATTTGGTAATGGGCACATTCAGTAAATCCCTAGCTTCATTAGGAGGATTCGTAGCTGGGGATGCTAAAGTTGTCTCTTATATCAAACATTTTGCTCGTGCCTTGATTTTTAGCGCCAGCATCACCCCTGCCTCTGTTGCAACAGCTATAGCAACGGTCGATATTATCCAGACTGAGCCTGAAAGAAGAGAAAAATTATGGAATATTACAAAAAAAATGAAATCTGGATTCCAGGCTTTAGGCTACAACACAGGGCCAACTGAAACTCCAATCATCCCAGTCATAGTCGGGAATGATGATATGGCTTTCATGTTGTGGAGATCACTCAGAGAGGATGGCATTTTTACAAACCCTGTGATTTATCCTGCTGTTCCGAAGGGTCAATCCCTCATAAGAACAAGCTATTCTGCTACGCATACAGAGCAGGAACTGGATACTGTGCTTGCGAGCTTCGAGAAGTGTGGTAAGCAGTTGGGAATAATAAAATAAAAAGATTGGAGAAATCGACCTCGTCGTCTTTTAGTATTTCTGTCTCATTTTATCAGTTGCGGATGATAATAAAATGATAGCTAAGTATGGACGAATATTTTCGGCTTTACTCCTAATCTGCTTCGGCTTTTTGACGGTTGAGGGTTCTGTTTCTACACTGCCCTTGGAACAGATTAAAGCAGGAATGAAAGGCAAGGGGAAGACTGTTTTTGAGCAGAATATAATTGAGGAATTTGACGTCGAGATTCTGGACGTTCTGTATAACATTGCTCCAAAAAGAAATATGATCTTGGCTAAGCTCAAGGGGGAAATTTTTGATAAGGCTGGAGTTATCCAGGGAATGAGTGGGAGCCCGGTCTATGTGGGAGGAAAGCTTATCGGAGCAGTTGCCTATAGTATCGGAGATTTCGCCAAAGAAGCAATTGCCGGTATCACTCCCATAGGAGAAATGCTCTCTATTGAAAGAAAAGAAACTGCGAAATCTTCCTTTTCTCCTCAAATTCCGTTTAAAAAGAACCTGAGTTTAGAAGAGCTTTTTGAAATAAACAAGGAATTTCTTATTCCCAGGTCTTCTTTCTTTTCTGAAGGGCAAACCTTAGCTCCTTTGAGTATACCACTTATATTTAGCGGTTTTTCCTCCAACGCGTTCGAAAGAGCCAAAGTGTTTTTTTCTGGCCTGGGATTTAATCCCGTTAGAGGAGGACTTTCAGGACAATCACTTCAAGGAATTTCCTCTCCTGATCTTGCTCTTCGTGAGGGAGATCCTGTGGCTGTTCAACTCGTCAGGGGTGATATGGACATGTCTGCAGTCGGGACAGTAACACATGTCGATGGTAATAAGATCTTTGCCTTTGGTCATTCTTTATATAATTTGGGCGCAGTTGATTACATCATGAGCAAAGCCAGAGTTATAACTGTTGTTCCAAGGCTCTCCACTTCTTTCAAGATGTCTTCCACAGGCGCCCTTGTGGGGAGCTTTGCTCAAGACCGGATTCCCGGGGTGTTCGGTACGATAGGGAAAATACCCAAACTCGTTCCTGTCAATGTCCAAATGACGGATACAAAAGGCAATATAAAGAATTTCAAGATAGAAATAGTCAATGATAAAATTTTGACTCCGGCTCTTGTCAATCTTTCGCTGGCGAGCATCTTATCAGTGGAAGAGAGAGCTTTTGGTGATCTTTCCCTCGAGCTTAGGGGTGATGTCTACCTGGAAAATGGGACGAGTGTTCATCTTGAGGATTTTTTTTCCGGGAGTTTTAATACTTCAGGAACGAGACTCTCGAACCTTCTTGCTGCAGTTGTTTATTTTTTGATTAATAATGAATTCGAAGAACTAGGCATACATCGCATAGACTTGAGTGTTCGTACTTCTGAAGAGGCCAAATTCTCGTACTTGGAAAAAGTATGGCTTGATAAATATGAAGCCTCCCCCGGCGAGAGGATAAGAATAAAGGTTTATCACCGCACTTTCAGGGGAACAACCATGGTCCAAGAGGTGGGGATCCTTGCTCCTCAACTCCCATCGAGCTCAGAATTTCAGCTTGTCATTGGTGATGCGGCATCAATGGCTCAAGTAGAGATGAGTCAGTACAAAAGAGGGACCTTTCTTCCCCGAAGTTTGAACCAGTTAATAAGGATTTTAAATAATCTCAGGAAAAATAACCGTATTTATTTTAAGATAATCGCTTCCAAGCCTGGTCTTTTTCTGAAGGGCGAAGAAATGCCGAATTTGCCTCCCACGATGAAATCCATGTTTTCTTCTCCCCGGGCTGCAGCTTCTGCTCCTACTGAACTTGATAAATCAACTCTGAGCGAATATCAATTGCCTCTTCCTTATGTTTTCAACGGAGCAGTCATGATTCCGATTAAAATAAAGAGATAGGAGAGAAAGGGAATGAAAAGACTATTGGTTCCAGTGTTCGTTACTCTTGTCTTTTTGGTTCAGGCTCTTCCGGGAGTTGTTCCTCAAAAATGGGAAGTACGAAGTAAGGATGATTTTTTGAAAGGCAAGTTTGATGGGATCTCAGTATCTTATGACGGCATACTTTCCCTATCTCCTAAAGAGGAAAAAATTAGCGGGCCTGAAGAGGAATTCTACTTATCACTCCTTATTACCCCGGATGGAGTCTTATATCTTGGAACAGGCCATGGAGGAAAGATATACAGAATCAGAAAAGGAGGGGAACCAGAACTATATTTCCAGGTGCCGGAGATGGGTATCTACTGTCTTGCCCGGGACAGAAAAGGAGATCTTTATGCAGGAACATCGCCTAACGGGAAGGTTTGGAAAATCACCGATAAGGGCAAGGGAGATGTTTTTTTCAATCCGCGCGAAAAATATATCTGGGATTTACTGTTTGTTGATAGAGATGTATTGCTTGCTGCCGTTGGTGAGAATGGAGGCATTTACGAGATAAACAGCGAGGGAGAAGGAAAGCTAATCCTGAAAGCGGAGGAAAATCATATTCTTTGCCTCAAAAGAGAGACGAATGGAGACCTTTTCGCTGGGAGTGGTGGGAAGGGTCTTCTTTACCGGATTTCTAAAGCAAAGAAGGCTTCCATTCTGTTTGAATCCCCGCATGAGGAGATTAAGAGTATCGCTCTCGATAAGGAGGGGAATATTTATGCTGCAGCTAGTGGGACTGTTATCAAACCAAAACAAGAAGAAACTCCAGTTTCCTTAATAAGAGAAACAGCTGTTACTGTATCGCCTTCCACACCGGGAACTAAAGAGGTTCTCTCTTTAGTCCGAAAACAGCCAAGTGCCCTTTATAAGATAGATAAACAAGGAATAGCTAAGAGACTCTGGCATTCCAGCGAGGAATTGATTTACAGCCTGCTCTGGAATGAAAGAGAGGGGAAACTTATTTTTGGTACTGGAGACAAAGGAAGAATCTATTCTATAGATAAAGATGAAAAGATATCTCTTGTCGTCCAGAAAAAATCTGAACTGGTCTATTTCCTCCTTCCGTATGATTCAAAAATTTATTTTCTTTCTAATAATCCGTCCGATTTGAGTATCTTTTATCCTGACCAGAGATTTAGTGGGGAGTATCTGAGTCGGGTTATGGATACTAGAACAATTTCTTCCTGGGGGAGAATAGAATGGGAAGCCACAATTCCTTCTGGATCCACTCTCCAGTTTCAAACGCGCAGCGGAAATTCAAGCAACCCTAACGAGACTTGGAGCAACTGGTCCCCGCCTTATCAGAAAAAGCAAGGAGAGCAGGCTTTAAGCCCCAGGGCTCGCTACGTCCAGTTTAAAGTCATGTTTAAAACTCAATCTGGAAAGACATCTCCTCTTCTTCAAAAAGTTTCTCTTTTCTATCTTCAAGCAAATGTTGCCCCTGCTATAAAAAAGATAGAAGTGCTTCCTCCTAACGAGATCTATC
>Ga0209986_10002606_pt1 | contig 16368 bp, 9 predicted proteins | sample BlataG_FD_183168 | JGI IMG/M metagenome (GOLD analysis project Ga0209986, IMG submission 183168) | Deep subsurface microbial communities from Black Sea to uncover new lineages of life (NeLLi) - Black_00105 metaG (SPAdes) (version 2) | ecosystem: Environmental > Aquatic > Marine > Oceanic >...
CGGAAGCAAGCGCAGCCAGGATGGCGAAGCGCAGCGGACGGGCAATGAACGGCGGCCCGGAAGGCCGACGTGAACGTCCAGCGAGTGGACAGGGGCATGCCCGACCGGCGGGCGTCGCTCAGTCTTTGGTGTGCTCGGTTCGCCGGGCCAGTTCCACGAAGGGCCGCACCATTGAGCCAGTGCCGCCACCTGTGATCCAGGGCCGGGGCTTGTCGGCGAAGGCAGGGCCGGCGATGTCGATGTGGGTCCAGGGAATGCCACGGACAAACCGCTCCAGCAATTTTGCGGCCGTGATCGCACCCCCCAGCCGACCGTCCCCGACATTTTTGATGTCGGCCACCGGACTCTCAATCTGCTCGTCGAAGTCATGGTCCATCGGCAGTTGCCAGACCCGTTCACCCACCGCCTCGGCTGCCGCAGTCACCGCGTCACAGCAGGCCTGGTTGTTGGTGAAGACACCAGCGATGTCCCGGCCCAGAGCGACCATGCAGGCGCCGGTGAGGGTGGCGGCGTCGATGATCCGCCGCGGCTGCAGGTCGGCCACCACGTCGAGCACGTCGGCAAGTACAACCCGGCCCTCAGCGTCAGTGTTGTGGATTTCGATCGTGGTGCCATTGCGGGCAGTGACCACATCCCCCAATTTGTAGGCAGCGGCTCCGTTCATGTTCTCGACCAGGCCGACCGCCGCGACGACATGCACCGGGAGTTTGAGAGCGGCGATTGCGGCGATTGCTCCGAGTGCGGCTGCTGCGCCTGACATGTCGCACTTCATTGCCAGCATGCCGTCTGAGGGTTTGAGTGACAGGCCGCCAGAATCAAACGTGACCCCCTTGCCAACCAGAGCCAGGTCGGGGGAACCGCCCGGCTTCCCCGGCCCTCGGTAGTGCAGCATTACCAGCCGTGGAGAACGTGAACTGCCTCGGGCGACGGCCAGCAAGGCCCGACAGCCCTCCCGTTCCAGTCGCGACTGATCCCAGATTTCTATCTCCAGCCCCACCCGGCCGGCGATGGTGGCCGCCTCCTCGGCGAAGGTCTCCGGGTAGAGGTCGTCCGGGGGCAGATTCACCAGCCGGCGGGCCAGATTCACGCCAGCGGCGATGATGGCCCCCCGGGCGACAACCTCCACCGCGGCCTCCAGCCAGACTGTCACACCAAAGGGATGCTGCTTCTTCTCGGCCCGGTAGAGGTCCTGTCCCACCATGCCGACCGCCGCACCGGCGACCGCCTGTTCAAGCTGCTCGTTGGTCCAGCGGCCTTCGGCAAGAAAGCCGACACAGCCCCGGGGCCGGCTCGACAGCTGCCGGGCGGCCACCGCGGCCGCCCGGTGAAGCAGGCCAGCATCGGCTTTCTCCGCCGGGCCGGTGCCGATCACCAGCAGCTGCCCGCAGGACAGGCCCGGTGGGGCGAGCAGGGGGACGCACTCGTACCGCTTGCCGGTGAGGTCGCCAGCATTGATGAGCCTGCTGAGCAGACCCCCTGTTGCCCGGTCGAGTTCGGCGGCAGCACCGCCGGCAATTCCATCCGGTCCAAGAAAGAGCACCAACGCGTCCCCCTCGAAACGGGTCGGATCGGCCGAGGGCTCTGCTCGGATGGTGTCGGCGGCGGTGGTGACTGTGGCCGTGAACTCGTGTGACATGGGTGGGGCCTCGGGAGAAGTGGTTGCTGACAGGCACGCCCTGGCAGCCGGAGTCTGGCAGCGCGGGAACGACCCTTCAACCACCTCGGTGGAGCCGGCCGGCCGCCAGCGAGAGCAGCACGGGCAGGACCACGAGGTTGCCGACCAGACCTCCCAGGAGCGTCAAACAGGAGAGGCCACCGAAGGAGACAGTCGGCATGAAGCCACTGGTGGTGAGGGCCAGAAATCCGACCACCAACGCGAGGGTCGAAAAGATCATCGCCCGGCCGGCGGTCTGGTGGGCGGTCTCGAGCGCCGCCCGAATGGCCCCGTCATGGGCGAGCCGGCGACGGAAGGCGGTGGTGTAGTGAATTGAACTGTCGACCGAGAGGCCAAGTGAGACGGCCGCAATCATTGCCGTCCCCATGTTGATTGGGCTGCCCGACCAGCCAAGCAGGCCCAGTACGACAACGATCGGCAGCGTATTGGGCACCAGCGCGATGGCGCCGATGATCGGGCTGCGAAACCCGGCCGACAGCAACAGGAAGATGCCGCCGGCGGCCAGCAGAAAGGTCAGCCACTGGTCGGCCAGCATCCGCTCGACCAGCTGGGCCAGCAGGACGAAAAAGCCAGTGACGGCGCCGGCCGGCTGGCTGTCGGTCGGGGGAAAATGCTGGGTGACCAACTCACGGACCTGGTCGATGATCTGCCGCTTGGCGGCTGCCGGCTGTCGCTCCTGGGCCCGGAGCATCACCCGCAGCCAGGTCGATCCATCAGCCGGGTCGCGGCCGATCAGGCTAGCGGCCAGCTGGGGCTGTTGCTGCCGCAGCAGGCCGACAGCCGCTTCGACCATCCAGCTGCCGACGGCCGAGTTTTCCAGCGTGGCCAGCGATATCGGCGAAACAGTCTCCAGCAGGTCGGCAATGCTGAGCACCTTGGTCAGGCCGCTGCCAGGTGCCGAGCCGGCTGCCGCCACCTCGGTGCGGAGCCGGGTTTCGAGGGCGGCAACGCGGGCCAGGGTGTTCGCCGTGATCGGCTCGGTGGTCGGCAGCAGGATGTCCCAGACGCCCGCGCCGCCCAGGCGGGACTCAACGATTTCGTATGACTCGACGACCGGGCTGTCCGCCCGGAAGTTCTTGATGAAGTCGGTCTGGACCTCAAGCTTGGTGAGTCCCGCCGCTGCCAGGGCAATCAGAGCGGCCGCAGCCGCTAGAATTGGCCCCGGCGACCGCATGATTTGCTCTACCAGTCGATCGAGTCCGCCATCGAGTTTTCCCTCCCCCCAGACCCGGCCGGGGTCGCCGCCAAGCCGTCCGGCCAGGGCGAACCAGGGAACAGCCAAGGCGACCGCCAGCAGCACCATGCCCGCCCCGATCGCGGTCATGATGCCGAAGTCGTGCACGGGGCCTACCTGGCTTGCCATCAGCGAGCCGAAGCCGATCATGTCGGTGATAATCGCCCCAATGATCGGCCAGAAGAGCTGTGTCAGGCCGCCCGTCAGGGCTTCCTCGGCCGGCTCGCCGGCGGTCCGGCGGCGGCGGAACTCAACGATGATGTGGACCACGGTGGCGATTGCCACCACCGTCACCATCGCCGAGAGCATCGTCGAGACCATCGTCAGTTTCTGGCCCGCCAATGCCAGCAGGCCACGTGTGGTCCAGAGGGCCAGCAGGACGACTGCCAGTGGTGCCACCAGCCACCGCAGGCTGCGAAAGAGCAGCAACAGCACGACCGAGGCGAGCAGGCCGGCCGTCGTGCCCAGCAGGTTGCCGTCGCGGCGGAGCATGGCAAACCCGTCCCGCAGCATCACTGTCTCCCCCGCCACGGTACCGGAGGGATACTCGCGCATGATTTCACGCAGGGCGTCGATGGTGTCGCCCCGTCCGGGGATGCCGTCGTCGGCCTCAGGGCCGCCAGCCAGGACGCAGACCACCGCTGCTGTCCGCCGGTCACTGCCGACGGTGTAGCCCTCCATCAGTTGGACGAGTCGGGCAGCCGCCGGGTTGGTGTTGGTGGCGATGATGCTTCGGCCCAGCGGTGTGGTGGCCAGACTCGTGGTCGAGCCGATGCCTGGTACCGCTGCCAGTCGCTCCGTCAGGCTGCTGAGCCGGTCGAAGCCTGCCGGGCTGAACAACGCGGCATCGTCGTAGACCGCCAGAACGGCGGCACTTGAGCCGAAGGTACGTCCCAGCCGACGAAAGGGCACGATCGCTGGATCGTTCCGGTCGAACATGGCCGTGATTGACCGCGAGTACTCAAGCTGCCGGGACCGCTCCACGCCGAACAGGCCCAGCAGCAGGCCCAGCAGGGCCAGCGGGGTTCGCCAGCGGACGAGCCAGCGGGACACGGCACCGGCAAAACGGAGTTCAGTGATTTGAGATGGAGGCATGCCAGGTTCGCGTAGGGGCTGCTTCTTCCCCAGTTTACCGGCTTTGCTCGGTGTTCTTGCCGGCTTTTCTTGGCTAGAGCGACACCTTGACCGGCTTTTCGAGGCGTCCTTATAGTCCCGCCCCCAACTTGTTCCCCACGGGCCGACCGACCGCCTGCGGTCTCGGTGAATGCGGGTGCGCGTGTTTCACAGCCTTTTTTCACAGGATCGTTCCGGCGATCACCATCGCGGACCGGGACCTCCCCGGTCAGGGACGGTGTCTGCGCCAAAGCCAGTCCGAGCCCACGGCGGCTGCTCCGGTCGTGCGTTGCCTGGAGCCGTTGCGTGCTTCCTGTTGCTCGCCGTTGCAGCCGGTGGAGTCGGTGCGGAACCGCCAGCCCCCACGGCACCGGCGGGCAGCCTCGCTGAACTTCCGGTCCGGGGCTTGGCTGCGGCGATCGCCGAAGCGGGCCGCATCGAGGTGCCAGCGGCTCATCCGCGGGAACTCCTTAGTATCGAGGCGACCCAGGCGTCCCGGTGGACGGAGGGCTCGTATGACGTCTGGCATCTGACCGGAGGCGCGACGATCCGGCAGGGCCAGACTGAGGCCCGCGCCAACGAGGCGGTCATCTGGATCGAACAGCCACCGCCGGTTTCGGCAGCCGCAGAGGAGCCGAGCGGGCCGCCGCTGCGAACCGTACTGGTGCGGCTGGCTGGCACAGTGAGCGTGCGGACCAACGCCGACGCTGGGGCTTCGGGAACGGAGACCGCCACCATTCGGGATGATCGCTGGGCCGGCCGGTTCTGGACCATCCGTGATCCGCGGCTGACGTTTGACAGCATCGTTCCGGCCAGTGGCCGCCCGGCGGTCTACGAGGCAGCGGCCGATCTGCCGGCGGCAACGCCCGCCGCACTGCAACTGGTTTCCGCCGAGCAGGCCGATCCGGTCGAGTTGGCCGACGAGGGAGCTGTCGCGGATGATGGGAAGGGAATTATCCCGGCCCAGTTCGCTGAGTTCGGAACGATCGCCGCGCCTCCGGCGCAGCCGGTGGTGGCCGGCCGACGGCTCAGGGCATTTCCCCGGTCGAGCATGCCGCTGGCGGTGCAGTGGTTCCCCAGCCCGACAGGCGGGGAATGGATTGCCGTGATCACCTCGGGCATCAATCTGGTGATCGACGGGGTCGATCCAGCCGGGCCGCTCGACATCTCGGCCGACCGGATGGTGATCTGGACCCGCGGCGAAGCCCGGCCCGACCTCGGCGGTGACTCAGGCCAAGCGGCTGATACGCCGCTGGAACTCTACATGGAAGGCAACGTCGTCTTTCGGCAGGGCCAGCGAGTGATTGAGGCGGTCAGCATGTTCTACGACGTGTCCCGCTCCAGCGGTGTGATCACCGGGGCTTCGGTGCTGACGCCGGTTGACAGCTACGCCGGCCTGATCCGCCTCCGCGCTGACGTGCTGCGGCAGGTGGACCGGAGCCGGTTTGTGGCTCAGCGAACCGGTCTGACCACCAGCCGGATGGGGGTGCCGACCTGGGAGTTCCGTTCACGTGAGTTGACCTTCACCGATGAGCAGGTGCCGGTCCCGGGTCCGTTCGGGATGCCGATGATCGACCCGGCCACCGGTGAGCCGGCGGTTGAGCATCAACAGTTTGTCACCAGCCGCGGCAATACCGTCACCCTCGGCGGGGTGCCGGTGCTCTGGTGGCCGGTGCTGGCGACCAACGCCAAGAAGCCGACTTTTTACATCAACGACCTGAAGGTGAAGAATGACCAGATCTTTGGCACCCAGGTATTGACCAGCTGGGATGTCTTCCAGGTCTTCGGTGTTCGACAGCCACCACCCGGGGTCGACTGGGACTTCAACGTCGACTACCTGAGCCTCCGCGGTCCCGGCTTTGGGAGCTCGCTGATCTACAACCGGCCGCAATTCCTGGGCCTGGCCACCCCCGCCAACGGTATCGCCGATGCCTGGTTCGTCGTCGACCACGGGATCGACAGGCTGGGCCTGCAGCGGAACAACTTTATCTATTCAAACTATCCCGATGCCTTCCGCGGCCGGGCCTTCTGGCGGCACCGGCAGGATCTCATCGCCGGCTGGCAGGCCCGCGGTGCGGCGGGCTGGATCAGCGACATCAACTTCCTCGAGGAGTATTACGAGTCCGAGTGGGAGGAGGGCTATGAGCAACGGACCTGGCTCGACCTGCGGCGGCCGACCGACAACCGCCAGCTTCGGCTGCTGACCAGCCTGCGGGTCGATCCCTTCTTCACGCAGAGTGAATGGTGGCCCCGACTCGATCACCACTGGATCGCCCAGCCGCTGCTGCGGGATGCTCTGTCGTGGTACGAACATTCGAGCATCAGCTACGTGCGGCAGAGTGAGCCCCAACCGCCACCGACCTTTCCGGGCAGCGGCCGGGCCCCGCAGAACCAGGCCGGTCTCAACATCTGGACCCTGCTGCCTTATGAGAACAATGTGATCGGCGAGCGGCTGGTAACCCGGCAGGAGATCGACCTGCCCTTCCAGGCCGGGCCGGTGAAGCTGGTGCCCTACGCCCTCGGTGAGCTGGGCCACTGGGGGCAGGACCTCAATCAGCAGCCGATCAACCGGGCCTATGGCCAGGTTGGTATCCGTTCCAGCCTGCCCGTCTGGACCGCCAACAACAGCGTTGAGAGCCGGCTTTGGAACCTCCACGGCCTGGCCCACAAGGTGATCTTCGAGGCTGAGTTCTCCTATGCCGACGCCACCCAGAGTTTTGACCGCTTTCCGCTCTACGACCAGATCGACGATGACACGATCAACCAGTACCGTCGCAACATTCCCTTCTTCGACTACGGTGCCCCACAGAATCTGGCTGGCAATCCCCAGTACCGGCTGGCTCCACCCTTCATCTTCGGACCGGAAAGCAAGTATGACCCGCGGACTTATGCCATCCGCCGCGGTATCGGCGGCTGGGTAACGGGGCCATCTGAACTGGTCAACGACCTCACGGCCTTCCGGGTCGCTGCCCGGCAGCGGTGGCAGACCAAGCGGGGGCCCTACGGTGACCGGCGGATTGTCGACTGGATCGTGCTCGATATCGACGGTGAGTTCTTCCCGACGACCAGCCAGAACTTCGGCCAGGCCCTCGGCCTCTGGCAGTACGACTTCCGCTGGCACATCGGCGATCGGACAACGATTCTGTCGACGGCCGACGTTGACTTCTTCACCGGTGGCCAGCAGCTCTACACCGTTGGCGCGCTGCTCAACCGTTCGGCCCGTGGCAGCGTCTACATGGGCTATCAGTCATTCGGTGGACCGATCACCGCCAGTGTGCTGACCGGCTCGTATACCTACCGGATGAGTCCCAAGTGGGCCAGTTCCTTCGGCTCGTCGGTCGACCTGACCGGCCGCAACATCGGCCAGCGGTTTCAGCTGGTCCGGATCGGCGAATCGTTCCTGATGAGCTTCGGCTTCAATGTCGATTACAGCCGTCAGAACGTCGGTGTCACCTTCGCGATCGAGCCCCGGTTTCTCTCCGGCACCCAGTTTGCCGGGGGGGGTGGCCTGACGTCGTCAGCTGCCGGCACCTCGGCACTCGGCGGCTCGCCGACCAACGTGCCGGTCGCCGGCGCCTATGGCCTGGAGTGAGTCGGCCGACGGGCCAGCCAGACGCTCCAGGCGAGAAAGCAGACCGCAAGCAGCAGGTAGGCGGCGGCGAGGTCGAGCGGGCTGCGGCCGGCCGCCTCAGCAGGGAGGTCGCCTATCGCCCAGGGCCAGAACAGCCGGCCGTCGGTGAAGGGTGAGTGGATCAGGCCAAACACCGCCAGTGCGGCGGCGGCGGCGCACCAGCCGGCCGCCACCGAAAGCCGCCGATCGATCAGGGCGGCGAGCAGGCCCGCCCACAGCAGGCTTGTGAGAATGAAGCCGGAGGCCAATAGCCGCAGGCTGAAGAGTTCATTGGCCAGTCCGGCAGCCGGCTGGGCACCAGCGGCCAGCAGTTTGTCGGTCTGGATCACCACCAAGGCAGCGAGGGCCGGTACGCAGGCGAAGGCGACGGCCGGATAGTGCCGCTGCGGGGTGGCGTGGAAACTCTGGGCCGAAATCTCAAGGCCGATGAAGATCAGGATCGGCAGGATGGCCGGCCCGGGAATCAGCTCGTAGAGCACGGCGAAAGACCCAGTCAGCCCGGCCAGGCCGATAAAAATTGCCGTCGCCAGTGTGTACGCGGCCCGCCCGCCCATGGCCTTGTAGGCGGGGTGACCGATGTAGGGCGTTGATTGGATGACGCCGCCGCAGAGACCAGCGACAACAGTCGCCAGGCCCTCCACCGCAATAATACTGCCGGTGGGAAATTCATCACCGGCGGCGGCGGCGCTTTCGGTGCAGTCGATGCCGCCAATGACGGTGCCCAGTGCAAAGGGAATGACGATCGGCAGATACTTGATCGTCAGTGGCCACGCCTCGACCCAGGTAAATTGGAAGACTTCGAGCCAGCCGGTCGGCCAGAGTACCGCTGTCGCATCGAAGGTGTCATGGGCAACTGCCGGCCCGAGCCAGCCTGCGGCGTCCGCCAACAGCCCAATGCCGCCACCAATCAGCAGAGCAGCCAGTGCCCCCGGAATCCTCCCCGGCAGCGGGATTCTCGCGGTCAGGGTTGCCAGCACGATACCGAGTGATACGAGCCCGACCAGCGGTCGCGTGAGCACTTCAAGAAAAGGCAGGAAACTGATCAATGCCAGGGCAATGGCCGCCAGACTACCGAGGAGCGCTGCCCGGGGAACCACTCGGCGAATGAAGGCGGCGAACGGGGCACAGCACAGCTTGAAGACTCCACTGGCCACGATGCTGCACATCCCGATCTGCCAGGCTTGGCGGGCCGCCTCCGTCTGGGCGAGGCCGTTGCCGACGGCCTCGGCGAAGGCGGGCCCGACCACGAAGAAGACCATCCCAAAGGTGCTTGGGGTGTCGAGTCCCAACGGCATGGCGGTGATGTCGGTGCGGCCGGTTCGGGCTGCCAACCGGAAGGCCATCCAGGTGAAAATCAGGTCGCCGACAATGACGCCGATCGCGGTTCCCGGCACCAGGTGGGCCAGCGCGAATTCGATCGGAAAGCCGAAAACGGTCGCCAGCAGCGACACCGTCAGGGTCAGATCGGCAAGATTATCGAGGGAAAGGCCGAAAAATGCGTTGATGTCACCTGGCATCGACCAGCGGTAGCGGGCGGTCGGTGGAGAGTTGGAGTCTGGTGGCATGGTGTGGTCGGCGGCTTCGGGGTCGGGTGGGAGGCGGCCGCGAACCAGACATTCGCGAACCCTTGCGAGCACCGACTATACTCCGCGAGTGGGATGTCTCGCCTTCGGATTGGCCGGGGGGCGACGATGCCCTTGCCGGTCGATTGCGATGGTGCAGCCGGACGGGTGCCGGAAAATTGGCATGGCGGGCCGAACTATTCCAAGGTGGCGAGCGTATTGACGATGGATATCGACCAGCCGCACCCTGCCTCCGATATGGACCAACACGCCAACGGGGGGGATCCAGGCCGCGGTCTGGACGGCTCGCAGCCGCGATCCCGTGACCCGGTGGACCCGACTGATGAAGACCTGCTGCAACGGTTTTGTTCGGACGCAGACGGACAAGCCTATGAAGTGCTTGTGCGACGGTATGAGCAGGAACTCTTCAGCTATCTGCGGCGGTACCTCGGCAGCGCCGAAATGGCGGAGGATGTCTTTCAGGCGACCTTCCTTCAGGTCTATCTCAAAAAGGAACGATTCGAGCAGGGGCGACGGTTTCGGCCCTGGCTCTACACGATTGCGACCAACCAAGCGATCGATGCCCAGCGACGGAATCGCCGGCATCGGATGGTCAGTCTCGACCAAAAGACGAATGATGACGAGGTGGGGGGGCTGATGGAGATTGTGTCGGCGGATGGACCGACGGCCATCGAGCAGTTGGAGGATGAGGAGGCCAGGGAATGGGTGCGCACAGCGGTGGAGGATCTGCCGGAGACGCTTCGGGCGGCATTGGTTCTGGTCTATCACCAGGGCATGAAGTACCGCGAGGCGGCAGATGTCCTCGGCATACCGGTCGGCACTGTGAAGAGCCGGCTGCATGCGGCGCTGTTGAAACTCAACCAGGCCTGGGCCACCTCCGGCAGCACGGAGTTGAGACCATGACCTCTTCGATGACCATTCCCGGCGGAGCAGTTTCCTCTGACAGATACCGACCATTCCGAACGGGGAGAAGACTCTCATGCGTCATGATCTGATCGGCTATCTGCTCGATAGTCTCGACGAAGACGAACGGCTTTCAATTGAGGCGGCCCGCAAGGATCCCGAGGCGGCGGCTGCGATCGACCAGCAACTAGGGGTCCTTCAGCGGGCGTTGCGGCCCCTGGACCGCGAGCGACAACCATTGGTTGCCCCGGCGGGCCTGGCAGATCGGACGTTGGCGGCGGTGCGGCAGCCGAAGGCTCCGGTATTCACGCCCTCCACCGAGGTGGTCGTGCCGCTGCGGCCGCGGGTCTGGGTTGACCGGTTTATTATGGGGGCGGCGGCAGTCGCGGCGGTCGTGCTGCTGGCCCCCCTTCTGGTTGAGGCGGTTCAGGATGCCCGGGCCCTGCGGGCAGAGCGGAATCTGCAGCGGGTGGGCGAGGCCTTGCAGGGCTATGCCGATGCCAAACGGGTCTTCCCAACACCACCCGGCGAGGGACCGCTTTCGCGGGCTGGCCTCTTCGCCCCCACCCTCGTCTCGGAGCAGCGGATCAGGCCCGATGACGGTCTCCTGGTCTATCCCGGCTCGGCCCTCGCCGACGAGGGGGGCTTTCGGATTCCCAGCCGTCAGGACGTTGAAACTGCTGTCGGCACTGAGGAGTTTGACCAACTGGTGGAGCGGATGAGTGGTGACTACGGCTACACCATGGGCCATCGAGATGCGTCCGGTGCCTTGCAGCCGATCCGCGATCTCCGCCGGGGCCATCACCCATTAATGGCCGATGCTCCTGATATCCGCGGGCAGCGAAGTGGGAATCATCCCCATGGAGCGCACCATATTCTGTACGAGGATGGGCGGGTTGAAACGATCTGGATCAGGGGTGACGATCTTGACCCGCTTCACCGTGACGACCACCTCTACCGCAACCACGACGGCAAGGTTGCCGCCGGTACCGACGCTGAAGACGCGGTCATCGGCGACTCACACCACCAGCCGTGAACCAGTGTGGACGCTGCAAGGGCCTCATCAGTTGGTGGACTGTCACCGGCCAACCAGTTCCCGCGCGGCTGCGGCTACCGCTTCGGCCGTGATACCGAAATGTTCGAAGAGTTGCTTGGCGGGGGCGGAGGCGCCGAAACCCTCCATGCCGATGAACCGGCCCCGGTCGCCCAGCCAGCGTTCCCAGCCAAAGCCACAGGCGGCTTCACAGGCGACGCGGGCGGTCACGGACGCCGGCAGCACCTGCTCACGGTAGGCGACATCCTGGGCGGCGAAGAGATCCCAGCAGGGGAGGCTGACAACCCGGGCTTTGATACCAGACGCCTCCAACGCCCCGGCGGCAGCCAAGCAGATATGCACCTCGCTGCCAGTGCCAATGAGAATGCAGTCTGCCACGCCGCCGGCAGCCTCCTTGAGGATGTAGCCACCGCGGGCGACCCCGTCGGCCCCACCGAGGTTGGTGCGATCGAGTGTCGGCAGATTCTGCCGCGACAATACCATCACGGCGGGGCGGTCGGCCCGCTTCAGGGCGACTCGATAGGCCTCAGCCACCTCGTTGGCATCGGCCGGTCGGAAGACCGACAGGCCCGGCACCGCCCGAGCGCTGGCAAGTTGCTCAATCGGCTGATGGGTCGGGCCGTCTTCACCGAGGCCGATCGAGTCGTGGGTAAGCACATAGATCACCCCGAGTTCACCAAGGGCGGAGAGCCGCAGCGACGGCTTGAGGTAGTCAAAGAAAACAAAGAACGTGGCTGCATAGGGCCGCAGACCTGAGAGGGCCATGCCATTGGCAGCAGCAGCCATTGCATGCTCGCGGATGCCAAAGTGAAAGTTCCGGCCGGCCGGTGTCGCGGGGCCGAAGTCTCCGGCGCCCGGAATCAACGTCATGGTCGAAGGCGCCAGATCCGCCGATCCGCCCAGGAACCAGGGAACCGCACCGCTGAGAGCCTGCAGTACCTTGCCCGAGGAGACGCGGCTGGCGAGTCCCTTGGAGTCTGCGGGAAAACTCGGGAGGGCTTCTTCCCAATTTTTCGGCAGGCCTCCAGCCAAGAGGCAGTCGAGTTCAACCACGGCCTGTGGGGCCACTGTCTTGGCCGCCTTGTAGGCCTCTTGCCAGGCGGCCCGGGCGGCCGCTCCCCGACTGCCCAGGGTGGCGGTGAATCGCTCCGGCACCTCGGCCGGCACATAAAACGGCTCGGTCGCCGGCCAGCCGTAGGCTTCCTTGGCACCGCTGACCTCGTCCGGGCCAAGCGGGGCGCCGTGGGAGGCATGCGAACCGGCCTTTGTCGGGGCTCCATAGCCGATCACACTCTTGACGATCACGAGCGTCGGCCGTTCGGTCTCGTCCTTGAAGCCGCTGAGTGCCCGGCCGATCGCGGTGGTGTCGTTGGCATCGGCGACCCGTTCAACCCGCCAGCCAAGTCCCTCAAACCGCCGGCCGACATCTTCACTGAAGGCCAGTTCGGTATCACCTTCGATGGTGATGGCGTTGTCGTCATAGACCCAGCAGAGGTTGGCGAGTTTCAGGTGGCCGGCCAGCGAGGCCGCCTCGCAGGCGACCCCTTCCATGAGGTCACCGTCGCTGCAGAGCACATAGGTGTCGTAGTCGAACAGCGTCGCCTCAGGTCGGTTGAAGTGCGCCGCCAGCCACCGCGAGGCAATCGCCATGCCGACAGAGTTGCCGCAGCCCTGCCCCAAAGGGCCGGTGGTCGTTTCCACGCCGACGGTGAGATGATGTTCAGGGTGGCCGGCACAACGGCTGCCGAGTTGCCGGAACTGGCGGATGCAGTCGAGGCTGACGGCAGGCTGGTCGTGCCCGCTGCTGCCCGGGCCACCCTGCCGGATGCCCGCCAGATGGATCAGGCTGTAAACCAGCATCGAGGCATGGCCGCAGGAGAGCACGAACCGGTCGCGATTGGGCCAGCGTGGGTCGAGCGGGTCGTAGCGGAGAAAATCCTTCCAGATCGTGTAGGCCACTGGCGCCAGGGCCATCGGGGTGCCCGGATGCCCGCTTTTGGCCGCCTCCACTCCATCCATCGAAAGGGTCCGAATGGTATCGATGGCCAGATGGTCAAGGTCGGTACTGGCGGGAGCGGCAGAACTGGTCATCGGGGCCTCTCGAAGACTCACACGGGGATGGAGAAACAACAGTGATTGGTTTCGGTCAGCGGGTGGGTGGGAACTAGCCCGGTGGGCTGGGGAGTGTAGCAGATGGATGCCAAACGCTTAGCAGACTGTGGATGAAGGCTGCCGCCGCAGGATGCGGCGACCTGCAACCCCGAAAACCCTCGGCGTTTTCGGGAGTTGCTCAAGTGGAAAAAGGCCATGGATGGCTTTTTCCACGGACAGTTAGGGATGGGCGAGGTGCCGGCGGTAGCCTTCGTCGAGCTGTTCAGGTGAGCGGTCACAGAGCTTCCAGAGCGAGTCGGGGCGGGCGGTGCCTCGGTAGAGCAGCCGCAGGTATTCGATGAACGCGTCACGGAATCGGCCCCCCTCACCGTTGCAGAAAAAGTCGGCCAGCCCGGAGATCTGGCTGTAAATCTGCGGCAGCCGCCGGTCGCGTTGCAGGTCGACCCGACCGAGTTCGCAGAGTTCTCGAAGCGGCACATAGAACCCGTCGTTCAAGAGTCGTTCGCGGGCTGCCGGCACGCGGCCCGAGGTGCGGCCACCGAGTGTGAAGCCAAAGGCCGTCGGTTCCAGGCTTTCCATGTAGCAGGCAACCGCCTCGAGCGCCCACATTCCGCAGTGTTCGCCCGCCAGCCGGTTCGTTCGCCTGATTTCAGCAAACAGCTGATGGGTGGCTTCATGTTCGATGGTCCTGGCCGGCGGCTCGTCGCCCTGAAAGAACCAGGCAGTTCTCGTCGGGGTCCAGTAGATGCCCAGTGTCTGGGCAATGCGGGGCTCAAGCTGCCGCAGTTCATCGATGTACTGCTGCTGGTTGGCCAGCAGCACGGCATTGAAGGCTGGGCTTGGCCGCGGCCGCCGTCTGCCCTGGATTCGCTGCCGGAGCTCATCGAACTCAACCGCAAAACCGCCGAAGGCCTGGAGCCAGACCAGCCGGGTCTGCTCAAGCCGGCCGGCCAGTTCCGCCGCTGCGGCCAGCCCTGCCGTCGAGCGGATTTCCCAGTGATCGCACTGGAAGGTTGCCGCCCGGGAGAGCGGTGGTGGATCGTCGCGATCAGGCCGCTGGACCGCGTTGGGACGGAGCGGCCGCCGACCCTGAGGGAGCCAGCCCTCAGTCGATGAGTAGGTCGCGCCGCGGTCCAATTGACGGGACACGTTCGGCCAGACCCACCGTCCGGCATGCTCGACATACCCCAGGCCCGCCCGGGCCTGAGGGTGTTCGGGGTTCTCCCGCAGCACTCGGGCGAGCAGTTGCATCACTGCGGTTGAAGACGCAGGAGGGTCGGTGGCTGGGGCCCGGTCGATGGCCGCCACCGCACAAGCAAAATGCCAGGCGGCCCGCTGCCGGCGGAGGCTGACAAACCGCTGCCAGAGCGGTTCGGCAGCCGCGGCCAGCCAGACTGGAGCCGATAGGTCATCGCCGATTTTGACAATGACCTGCCGGTCGAATCCGGCCGACTCGTCCGGCAAGGGCCAGTGCTCGATCAGGCGAGCGAGTTGTTCGCTTTCCAGGCGGGCGTCCACAACCAACGATGCGGCTGCCTGCTGCCAGGCTTCACCGACCGGCACTGCTGCCGTCAGTTCATCAACTGCAACAGCCATGCGGATCTGGCTGCTGCTGACACCCAACAGGCAGAGCAACAACCTCAGCCACCCGCAAGAAAAGGCCATGGATGGCTTTTTCCAAATACAACGAGCCCCGCCGCAGGATGCGGCGGCACCCCTTTGGAAAAAGGCCATGGATGGCTTTTTCCAAATACAGCGAGCCCCGCCGCAGGATGCGGCGGCAGTGCCCCAGGAAAAACCTTGGCTTTTTCCTGGTGCACCCCTTTGGAAAAAGGCCATGGATGGCTTTTTCCAAGTAAAACTAGTCTTCTTTGTCGAACGCGGCATCGAACTGCCGGTTGCTGGGGGCGAAGTCGAGGTTCTGCACGAATTCACAGGCCTCCGCGGCACCGTGTTCACGGTCCATGCCGCAGTCTTCCCATTCGACCGACAGCGGGCCATCGTAACCGATCTCATTGAGGGCTCGGATGATCTCCTCGAAGTCGACCCCTCCACGACCCGGCGAGCGGAAGTCCCACCCCCGGCGGGGATCACCGAAGTTGAGGTGGCTGGCGAGGATGCCCGACCGGCCATTGAGCAGGACGACGGCATCCTTGATGTGGACGTGATAGATCCGATCGCGAAAGCTGCGGATGAAGTCGACTGAACTAACGCCCTGCCAGTGCAGGTGACTGGGGTCGAAGTTGAAGCCAAACTCTTCGCGGTGGCCGAGGGCTTCGAGTGCCCGTTGGGCCGTCTCGATATCGAATGCGATCTCGGTCGGATGAACCTCCAGCGCGAATCGCACGCCACATTCGGCGAAGACATCGAGGATGGGGTTCCAGCGATCGGCGAACTGCTTAAAGCCATCAGCAATCATCGATTCGGGGACGGGCGGAAACGAATAGAGCAGATGCCAGATGCCCGAACCGGTGAAGCCATTGACAACCGAAACCCCAAGCTTCTGGGCAGCCCGGGCCGTCTGCTTGATTTCCTCGGCAGCACGCTCGTTGACGCCGGCAGGATCTCCATCCCCCCATACTGCCGGCGGCAGGATCGCCTGATGGCGTTGGTCAATCCGGTCGCAGACCGCTTGGCCGACCAGATGACAGGAGATGGCATGGACCGACAGTTCGTGCTGTTCCAGCAGATCCCGCTTGGCAGCGCAGTAGCCGGCGTCGGCAATGGCCTTGTCAACCTCGAAGTGATCGCCCCAGCAGGCAAGTTCCAGCCCCTGGTAGCCAAATTCGCGTGCCTTGCGGGCGAGATCTTCCAGCGGCAGATCGGCCCACTGGCCGGTGAACAGCGTGACGGGACGACCCATCGATGCAAACTCCTAATAAAGAGACGTAGTGAGTGGTTTGGCAGCAGGGTCGCGAATGGACCGCCACCCCGCTGTTGGCCGAGAGTCTGGCAGATTCAGCCGCCGTTGCAAACCGGCCGCAGTGATTGGCTGCTTTCGAAGATGGCTAACGGCGGATGACACCACGGAGCAGCCAGAGGCCCCAGAGGGCGATCAGCAGG
>Ga0209986_10002608_pt1 | contig 16362 bp, 20 predicted proteins | sample BlataG_FD_183168 | JGI IMG/M metagenome (GOLD analysis project Ga0209986, IMG submission 183168) | Deep subsurface microbial communities from Black Sea to uncover new lineages of life (NeLLi) - Black_00105 metaG (SPAdes) (version 2) | ecosystem: Environmental > Aquatic > Marine > Oceanic >...
GTTCTCGTCGCCGAGGATGGCGTCGACTGTATCGTTCACCTTGCCGACCCTCATCTCGCCAGTCACAGGTTCCGTAGGGGGCAAGACGTCCAGGGCAAAGACCGAGTCGTCTCCCTGGTGGACGATTTGCCTCGGGGCCGGGTCATTCATCGTCAACGCCTTGACCCCGCTGATCGTATGGCCCTCGTAGGCTACCGTCGTCGTCGACGCCGGATACCCATCCGCCGCGATCGCCAAGACCTGGCAGTGTCGAAATCCGACACCCGAACGCACACCTGATGGAGTAGCCATCTCATACCTCCTGTACCAAAAATGAAATCCACAGCAGACACGATGCAAACACGCGCGTCTCGGCGGCCCGAGCCATCGTCCACCCGGCGACGAGCAGCGCCGCCGGCACGAGCCAGGTCGGACCTGCCCGCCCAGATAGGACCGCCCACAGCGTCATCGCGGAAACCAGCGCCGAGACGACGATCTCGCCGACGTAGAACGGCCGGTTGTTCATGACCGTCGCCAGGTCGCGCCAGTTGACGTCGACCATCCAGCGCTGGCAGTACAGCGTCTTGTGCCCCGCCCAGGCGCGCACCAGAGCCATCGCACAGAACACGGCCCCCGCGATCCACAGCGTGGCGCGACTGTCCCTCGTGCGCAGCCAGTACGCGATCGGCACCAGGATCGCCGTCTCCGGCCTGGAGAGCGCGGCCACGACGCCGCCGGCCATCACCCACCGCACATCCCGCGCGCCCAGGGCCAGGGCCAGGCCGATCATCTCCCCGGTCCAGTCCCAGTAGTCGAACAGGAATGTCGCGGGCAGCGCCGCTGCCACGAACAGCGCCGACCGCACGCCCAGTGTGCGCGAGAGGACCCATAGCGTCGTTCCGGTCAGGGCAATCTTGAGCGGCTCGTAGAGCGCCACCAATCGCTGCGCCTGCAGGCCGGGCCAGACGCGCTCCAGCGCGCCCACGATCCACGGCACCAGCACGCGATAGGCCATCGGCGCTGCAGCTTCCCTGGATAGCACGCCATCGATGGCCCCGATCCCGGCATACGGCGTCCCGTAAAAGCTTGAGCCGATCTTGACCGCGACCCGTTCCATCAGCAAGGCCAGGAACATCCAGAGCAGGATCATGCGTTCACCCTCGTCGCGATCTGGGGCAGGCTCACCCCTCCAGCCTGCTGCATCGCCATCTCCTGCTCATAGTTCGCCAGCGGCACCCGTTTCACGTTCTGCTCGAACCACAACTGATCATCGATCAGATGCTCGCCGAGATGCGGCGTGCAGACCGAGGTATTGCAGTAGATCTTGATCTCTGCCTGCCGCGCGATCTCGCAAAAGTACACGTCCTCACTCTTGTTGTAGGCATTCTCGGGCGGGTACGTGAACCGGAAATAGGGCCAGCCGTGCACGGCCTCGTCGAGCCGCGTGAACACCCATCTGCGGATGGCGACCGCCCCCATCCCCACCGCCTCGCACTCGTAGCAGCCCGGCTCCCACTCGGCCGGCGAGCGCAGCCGGCCCCCGGCGTCGCGGATAAAAAACATGGCCTCGTAGGGCGGACCGCGTCGAAAGGCCAGCGCCCCGACGATCCCCATATGGGGCGGATGCGCCGCCATCTTGAGCAGGATGTCCTGCGGGTGCTTGTGGTCACAATCCAGCATGTTCAGCAGGTCGTTGGGGTCCTCTGTTTCGTCCAGAAATGCGCGCACAATCAGGTTGCGCGCCCAGTCGGTCCGCATGTAGGGCACGCTGATGCGCCGGAATCCGTGCGCGCCGGCGATCATCGCGCAGTTGATCAGCGCATTGGCGGCCGTGCCCGGTATCGAGCGTTCCGACAGCACCGACCAGAATACCTGTCCCACCGGTTTCGCGCTTTCTGTCATCGCTGCCCTTTCTCTATAGTCGGGATAATGTGCATTATCGCAACTGCACTATGTGTAATCCACCGCCGCGACCTGCACCAGCTCGAGTGTCTGCAGGCGAAACTCGATTCCAGAGTACATTGTGCCTCCGAACTCAAGCGGCGCCGTGACGCCGTTGTCTCCCAGGAACGCCGACCGCAGCACGCCCGACAGGCTCTCTAGCCCATCCCGCGCCGCGAACGCATCGCGCACGCGGGCAAAGAACGGCCGGGCCAGACTCATGCGCTGCGCGACCTGGACCGGCGCTTCCACCGGCGCCAGGAACAGCAGCATGTACCAGGTCCGCGTCTCCTGCAGCAGGTCGTCGGCGATCTGGACGTGTGTCGCCTCGCCGGGCACATTGATAAAGGCCGGCAACTGCGCCGAGCGGAGCGCGTTCGGGATCTCGTCCAGACCATACGCGGTCACGATCCCGGTGATCGCGGCCTGGATGCTGGCCAGCCGTGCGGCGATCGTCTCCACGCTCATAGCCTGCGCCTCATATAGTAGAGCGCCCTCGTCCGCACATCGACTGGCGCCGCGTCGGGGATGGTGATCACCCCTGTCTGGGTGTTGACCTGTCGATCCTGGAACGGGCTATCTTTCTGCCCGTAAAGCCAGGCTGCCAATCGCTTGACCAGGTGCTCGACCTCGCGCATCGGACGCCAGACATCGATCGTCGTGTCCTTGTCGTGCGCGGCAGCGGTCGTGCCGTTCACCCCGCGCAGGACGGTGAGCGTGTTAGCCGCTAGGTCCTTGGCCGCAATGTACAGAAATTCGTCGTCGATCCGGATCAGTGTCTGCGCCCTGAGGCGGGGCGTGACTCCGAACACGTCCACGCCATCCACGTCGGCGACCGTGATCGTCGTCGCCGAGGCGCTGATCCCGGCCGCATCCTGCACCGAGTCGTTGCTGCCCTGCCAGGCGTGGCTGTAATCGTCGTGATACCCCCATATGCCGTCCACGCTGTTGGCACGCTGCATCGTGCCGCTGAACAGGAACACGGCCTGGTCGCCATCGGTCTTGAGCTCGATGCGGTCATACGGCGTCAAGTTGTACGAGTGCCCGCACTTGAGATAGTAGTTTGCCGCCAGGATGGTCGTCTCGCCGTTCTGTGTGGTCAGTGTCTCGACCGCCAGCAGATCCTCGTCCACCTTGAGCACGGAGGCCCAGTCGCCGATGCCCGATGCCAGCCGAGCCCGGGCCGACATCATCAGCGCGTCGCCGGGCGCGGACTGGTAGTCGTAATAGCGCGTCTCGCGCCATGGCCCGAAACGCCGCTGCGTCGAGCCATCCCACATCGCCGAGGCGATCTCGCACAGCGACTTGAGCAGCTCGTCGTCGGCGGTCACGTCGACGTTCTGATACGTCTTCAGGTCCTCGTACGATACGTAGCAAAAGATGCGTTCGCTCACGCGTCACTCTCCAGGAGGTGCGCGCGCACCAGGTAGTCCCGGATGCACCCCAACATCGCCGGGCCTATGCCACGCACGGCCAGCAGCGCCGTCTTGTCCGCCGCTGCCAGGTCCTCGAGGGTGTTGTAGCCCGCCGCGGCCAGCGCATATGCGACCCGGTGGTTTACGCCGTCGATGAACAGGAATGGAAGGTCGACGCTCAGCTTGAAATCCGGTTCTGGTTCCGGAACCGGATCCGGATCCGGTTCGTGGACTGGCTCTGGTTCGGGGGCCGGTTCCGCCATGACCTCTCTGGCCATCCCGCTGGCCACCAGGTCGTCCGCGTACCAGTCGGGATACTCGATCACGTCGCCGGCCTGCCGCAGGGCCGCGCGCACGCGGTCGCCAGGCGTGAATACGCTGTAACGTCCAATTTGCAGGATCTCGACTTGTTTCATCGGTCATCTCCTGTATCGATAAGAACGATTATCCCGACAATCTAGAATCTCTTCTGTCCAGGCGGATGGCTATAATAGCCCATCCAAGAGCAAGTGTTCCCGCCACGATAGAAAGAGAGCCCCAAATCCAATACAGAGGTCGATGAAGAAATCGACCGTCAACCAGATTGAGCCATGGGTACTCTTCTGGGAAGACCCTATATAGAGCACGTGGCAGATGATCCAGGTCCCCAATAATACGACCCAGGTGGTACAAGGCAACGAGAACAAGTGGCGCGGCCAATCCACGCATAGCCCACGAAAAAGCTGCCACAAAGTCAGCAATGAATCGATCCAGGTTGGAGAGTTCATTTCCCATATCTCATTCCTAGATCACAATCTTGGCTGGGCCTAGCCAATCCCATGGAGCAGTCCCACGTACATATTGAATCTCAATTCGATCTGCAAACACGTCACACACCATCATGCCACATCCTGCCGGGTAGTTGATGCGTGGCACAAGGGCATCTCCGTTAACATGCACAGTCCCGGCCTGCGTTACAGACTGCATTGCCATGTGAGTGTGTCCGCTGAGATAGGCAACGACATTATATGTGGCAAACAGCGCCAGGGTTTCTGCCTGACCGTCTGTCACATTCCACTGACTACCAAAACTGTCCACTATAGGATGATGTCCAAACACAAGCGGTATCAACTCACCCGCAGACAACAATTCTGCTTCCAGCAGATCCCGCTCCTCTTCTGGCATTGCCCCATGTGCATCTGCCTGTTCTCTCGTTGCAATGCCAATGAATTTATATGGCCCGAATTCAAAAGCAAATCGGACGTTCCCAAGCACAGATTGATAATTATTCCACGCTCCCAGCGTCTCATCGTGATTCCCAGGGATATTGTAGACGGGCATTGTCAGGGTAGCCATCAGACTCGCGTAAAGCTCGTAGTTTTCGACGAATGGATTCTGGCCTATGTCGCCTGTTACGATGACAAAATCGGCACCCAGTGTCTTGATCATCTCAAGGGTGGCCTGCGGCTCCCCTGACCCATATGGTGCGTCCGATTCAATATGTGTATCCGATAGCCAAACGAATCTTCCCAGACTTCCCGCAGCGCCCCCGGCGCTGATGCGCTCGTGACAGCGCCAATGTTCTCATCTGGAATACCTATCTAATGTTGCTGCTGCCGCCCCACTTATTGTGCGCGGCCACGAAATAATATCGGTCACAGCACCATCACTCTCAGTTTCCAGCTCTCCATCTGTCTTCGTTTGGAAATTGGTAGCAGCTGCGTAATTGATGCGTATCGTATTCGCCTCAAATATCTTAACATTCGTGCCGTGCATCTGAATCACGATCCGATCACCATTGACAATCACGGCTGCCGACGTGCCTCGCTGGGTTACTACTCCGGCAACCACTTCATCCAGATCAAGATTGCCAGCACTGTCAACGGTAACTTGCCAATAATTTGTCGCATCTTGTATGCGAAAGCGCAATTCGATCTGACCAGCAGATGGCACCGTTGCCACAACAAACTCGATCAGCGCATTGGCCTCATGAGTGAATGCATCTCCAGCCAGCCGTGCCCCCGAGAGACGTTGGGTAACGATTCCATAATCGTTGTTCCATGGCATCCCCAATTGAGCCACATGGACTGCATCTGTCGAGGTGACAGAATTGTACCAACTTATTATTGGATACACCGGAGATGTCATTCCAGCATTAGAAACCCATGAGAGTGTCCAGTCTAAGAATGCGCCTCCCTTGACCAAATAGAACACGCCATTGTCGCGTAAAACCAGTGCAATCTTGTATGCAAGGTTTACTTCATATAGATCAGATGCCGTCTGTGCTGCGCTTGTGTTACCAGCCGTGGTAAATGCCAGGGAAGTCGATGCACCCATTGTAACCCGTGATCCGCCTGCGACCCCTGGATTGGAGTCAGTTGCACTAGTGCCCCAACTGACATGCGGACCGAAATGAGCATAACTAGTTTTTTGCAGCTCTTCCACTATCAACGCAATTCCGGGGGCACGCACGAGGCCATCGAGGACATATCGCGGGTTGCCCCATGAACTAGCGCCCCCGTCTGTCAACAGTTTGCCGTCGCTAATGCTTAGATGATTGGCAGTATCCTGTACTGATCGCGTTCCTGGCCCAGGCGTGGCAGGTGTACCGTTCACTGCCCCAGCGGCACGGGTGTCCAGAAACTCGTCGCGGAGCAAGTAGGGTTGTATAGGTGGAAATAGCAGCAGCTCTTGCAGTGGACTGAGCATTGGCCTATCCCATCTGTATCACGCCGAACTGGACGCGGATTCCAGCAGCGGTTTGCGTAGGCGTTCCCGAACGGCACACAGCAGCCAGATAGAGACTCGTACCTGTCGTGGGCTCCAACACGCACCCGATGCCATCCACCAGGCTCTTGGCCGCTGCACGCCACAAGCCCTCGTCTGTAAAGTCGCCTGCGAGAATGGACACCTTCTTCAGGATCTCCCTGCCCATCACATCCGTGGGGGCATAGGCTGCATTCTCCGTGCCGATGCTGGTGTTGGACCGCAGGAACAGCAGATCGAGCGCCGTGCCCTGGTCATCCTCATCGATCACGCGCAGATCGTAGAGGACTGCCGGGTTTCCATTCAGGAACACGTTGGCCACCTCTTGCGTGGCAGCAAGCACATCCCCGCTGGCATAAATATTGGTGTCGAGCGTGAGCGCAACGTCAAATCGCTTGGCGTGGCCCGCGACCGACACGATATCCCCCACGGCTACGACCTCAGCGTGCGAGCCGTCTCCCATATCTTTGTACAGCTTGTCGATGATGCCGAACACTCGTCTCAGAACATCTGCCATGGTCCTACTCCTGCTCTGTATCCATAAGTGTGATTATACCGACTATGTCGGTACGTTCACGGTACCGACTGTACGTCGCGCTCCCGGTAGAACGCGCGAAAGGCCAGCGCGTCGGCCTCGGCCTGCGCATACTCGGCCATCCCCGTCAGCCGGTGGCGCACCTCGGTGGCGCGCACGATGCGCTTGGCCAGCGCCAGCGCGCGCAAGGGGGCGATACCGAATTCCAGGAACACGCGCAGGTTGTACCCCAGCAGCGAGGCCCCGAGCACCTTGCCCTCGCCGGCATAGTTCTCGCCCGTCCCGCCGATCACATATCTGGCCCCGGCGTCGATCAGCGCCTCCAGCATCGGCGAGTCGTCATCCGCCAGGTAACAGTTGATCGCAAAGACAACTGCCCCGCCGAGGTCCACAGACCGCATCTGTGTGGCCGTCAGCGCGACCACGTGGTCGTCGCCGTACCAGCAGTCATCGCGGGGCAGGCCGTGCAAGTCAAAGTACAGCAGGTCGCGGCCTGCCATCCACGCCGGGTCTACCGACTGCGCCGACAGGGGCGGGCAGGTGAGCGGCTGCACGCCCGCTGCCCGCCTCGTACTGCGCTCGAATCCTCGGCAGCAGTATGCCCAGGTATTCACTAGTTGTCGATGACCGAGATGCCGACCCAGTCCGCGCCGTTCCAGATCAGGGTCAGCGTATCGTTGGCCCCGCCGGTCAGAGTCAAGTCGCCGGACAGGATAGTGTTCGCCCCATCCTTGATCACGATGTTCTGCGCGTCCTCATTGACCAGGATCAGAATCGCCCCAGCCACCGGCCCATCGGCAATCGCCGTCGTCGCCGAGGTAGTGATCGAGCCCCCGGTGGCATTCGTGATCGGCTGGTACGATGCTACCGGCGTGATCGTCGCGCCATCTGCCAGGTCGATCGTCGCGCCCTCGGTGGCGCAGACGAACCCACCGATGATCCACGCGGTATCGGTGGTGTTGGCGATCGTCTCTCCGTTCTCGCCACGGATCTCTGCCGTGTTGATGGCAGCGCCGCTAAAGTCGATGCCATAGCCCACGCTGTCGGTCGTGGCCGAGTCGCCATAGTCACTGGCGACGTAGATTGCCGCGTCGGCGCCGCTTCCCGTCGTGCTCGAGTTGCGCACCTGGATCACGTATTCAGCCGTGGGTTCGGTTGCCGATTGTCGAAAGAGTCTGAAATCGGCGGACATCATTGAATCGATGACCTGTGCGTTGGCGTGACTGTTGGTCGTCAACGCAATCATGTTGGCAACCTCACCCGCATTGCTGTCGCTCTTGGCCGTCAGGGATGCGCCAAACAGGTTGGTTACCGTCCCACCTGGATTATCCGCTTTGGCCTCGGCATTGATAGCCCGCAGCACGGTCCCGGCCGTGGTCGTCACGGCGTGGGTATCTACGGCGATCTTCAATCCCGCCTCGTCGTGATCGCCGCTGCGGATCTCCTGCCCGGCCGGCCGCTGGCCCTCTATGACCAGGCCATAGTTTCGGTCCTTCGTTCCCGTGCCGGTCATCGAGTAGCCGATATAGACCATATTGTCATAGTTGGCCGCATCGGCGTCTGCCGATGGGCCGAAGAGGGCCTTTCCGCTGTCGTTGATGGCAAAAACGGCCGTCGCCGCATCCTGCACCTCGACCAGCCTCGACAGGCCATCCGAGTTCACCACCAGCGCCGGCTGGGCCGTGGCGATCGCCGTCGGCGCGCTCACGACTACACCGCCGCCGTTGCGGATGCCCAGCACCTCGGTTCCACCATCCTGGATAGAAGCCAACTGCGAGACGCCCAGGTTATTGACCAGCAGCGCGGGCGTCGCCGTCGCGATCGCCGTCGGCGCGCTCACCGCCAACGGGCCGCCCAGATTCATGTCGGCTCCGATCGCGACCGTCGCGCCCGGCGTCACCTGGAGCTGCCCAAAGTCGGCGATGACGAGCGTGTCGCCGCCGTCCGTCTTGTACACGCCGGTCGTGTACCCGCGCGCGATCGGCGACTCGGCCGCTGGAAATAGGAGATAGAGTACCAGCGCCAGGATCCCGGCCAGGCCGCCAATCATCGTCACCGTCTTGAAAAGTTTGTCCTTCATGGATGTTCCTCCTGCTGGAGCGGGCCATCGCGGCCCGCTCCGCATTTGTGTTTAGACCCGCTGGGTCGGCTATCCGACGTACTCGTGCTGCGATGCCGCCGGCAGGACGGCCGTGGTCTGCGTGATCGGGACCTCGGTCTCGGGCAGCAAGAATGTGATGTCGGCATAGGTGCCATTGGTCACGGCAGAGACCACCGCCGAGACGTAGTGATAGTCCTCGGCCAGCTTTTTGGTCTCGATCGTGAACGTCACAAACTCGCCATCGTCGCCCGGGTCCGCCGTGTGCAGGCAGTTGGTGGTATTGATCGAGGCCAGCGTCCCGTTCGCCGCCGTGGTCGCCTTAATCTCGATCACCGGCACGTCCGAGGCGTGGATCGTGCCCCAGTGCACCAGCACATGAAAGCGCTCGGTCTTGGACACGTCGATGTACGAGGCGCTGGCCGGATAGTTGCCTGCGGCGAGCACCGTCTCGACCAGGTCCTGGCCCTTGACGATCTTTACATTGTGGGCGAAAATCAACCCGCTCATCGTTTTACCTCCTGAGTAATCAGGGGCGCCGTAGGTCTACGCCCCTCTGCTACTGAGCTACCCGGCCCCGCTAGGTGGCCGAGACTTTTTGTATCGCGAATTTCCAGGGCTCGATCACCTTGCCGCCGAGACGGCGGTAGACCTCGAACCGGAACTTTTTCGCGCCCGTGTTCGAGTCGTGGAACCGATCCACGCTCATGCCCATCCGCTCGACGATGGCGTACCCGGTCAGGTCGCCAAAGATCAGCGGGTAGGCGCTGGCTGCCACGTCGGGCATGGCCTCGGACTCGCGCCACACGCCGCGCAGCTTTTCGACCGGCTCCCCGGCGTTCAGGCTCTCCAGATAGTCCCGCCCTTCGCCGTCCTGCAACTGCTCGATGTCGCTGCCCGTGTCACTGTTGCCGATCCAGCTCGCGCGGTCCATCAGCCGGTACTGAGACGAGATCCCGCGGCGTAAAGCCTTGAGACCGGTCCAGGTCAGCAGCGTTGCGTGCTGGCTGATAACCTCAGTCAGAGAATCGGTATTGGTGGATCCGGGCAGGATGCCTCGCGGCTTGTTGGCGCCATCGCCGATCAGGAAGGCTTCGTCTTCGTCCATGGCCAGCGTGTCGGCTACCAGCGCCGTAAAGATCTGCTCCAGGTTGGAGGCATCCTCCAGCAGTGAGCGGGAGAAATCCACCGGGTAGGAGTAGACGTTCACGGGGATCTGGTTCAGCCCGATCTCGAAATTGTCGGCGGTGCCGGCCGTGGTCTCATCGCCCCACTGCCCGCGCATCGAGGATGGATAGCGTTCCCCGCCGCCGGTGATCTTGATCCACTCGACCATGTTGCTGGCCGTCTGGACGATCAGCGCTCCGCCGCCGCGCACCGCGCTCAGGCCCACGATACGCTTGAGGATCGTGTCCTGCATCTGCGGCGGGACGGCATAGCCGCCCAGCTCGTCCATCCCTTCGACCATCGTCGCCTTGATGTAGGCGACAGAAAAGCCGCTCTTGAGCATGTCGCTCACGGCGCGGATGCCCCACATCTGGCGGTGCAAGAGCTTGTCATCGCGCCCGGTGCGCAAGTACTTGAGGAATGCCTGCTCCTGCTCGTACGCGGCCTGCTGATAGTCACCGTTGTACACCTCGCGCATCACCACGTCGGTCGACCCGTCGACCGCGCCGTGGCGCATGGTGTGGACGCTCTTGAACAGCGCGGCCTGATCGTCCGCTTTCTTGGTTCCACCGCCCTGGTCCCCGAACGAATACGCCGGCCGCTTGGGCTTTGCCCCGGCCGGGGGCTCGGTCTTTGTCCCACCACCGCCGATGCCCGCTTTCTTGAGGGCCGCGACGAGGGCGTCTACGGTCACGCTGAGCTGACCCTCTCCAATCAGATCCTCGCTCGGTGTCTCTTCTGGCGGCGGTTCCGTTCCGCCGCCGTTGCTGCCCAGCAGGAACGCCTGTACCAGCGCGTCGAGCTGCGCCAGATCTTCCTCGCTCAGTTCCAACTGCGCTTTGATCAGCGCGATCAATTGTTCGATGTCCATAGTTCCTTTGCCTCCTGGCCCACTGCTGTGGGTATAATTGAACTTGTGCGTACTATGCTTGACGCCGCGCGCTGCTTTTGGCTTCCGGGTTGCGCCAGGGCCTCTTTTCACAGGCGCCTCTGGCGGCGCATCGCGCCCGCTCTCGCCGAGCAGCGATCTCCACGGCGTGTGCCGATATTGTTTCAGGGATATGACCCTGCCTTTTGTCCTTGGCTCGGCCGGTTTGACGGTGTAGGAGCCCTCGGCGATCGGCCAGCGCAGGACCTTGCCATCCTCGGCCACCTGGACCAGGTGCTCTGCCGTGCCGCTCGACATGCCAAGCCGGTTCTTCTGCGCCAGCCCATAAATGGCAGCATCGTACTCGTCGGACATATTGAGCTGGTTCTCGACCCACATCCCAAAATCGTCGATCCGCTTCAGCTCGATCCCGGCCCCAACCTCACGTCCGCCGAACTGCTCGTCGAGTCCGTGGTCGTAGAATGAGAGGCGCGACTCCTGGCCCGACCACGCGAACTCGGTATCGCGCTCGAAATACTCGCCGTACAGGTCCTTGGGCTCGCCGCCGGGTGAAAAGACGACCAGGTAGCCGCCCACGCGCCCGCCAGGCAGCGCCTTGACCGCGCCACCCAGGGCGACCATCGATACGGAACGGGCAGCTACCGAGCGAGTGTCTTCGACGATCTCTGCGGCGTGAAATTCCTCTATCTGCCTGTTCTCCAGCCCCAGGTGGACGATCTCCTGAGAATATGCATCCAACCCCTGCCCGATGGCGTGGGATAACGCGAGCCGTTCTTCCTTGGTCAGGTAGCCCAGCCCAAAGAGGCGGTCGGCGACATCCGTGAACGCAGCGTGAATGCGGCTTTCGAGCAGGTCCCCGACATTGGCCTCGCCGATGATCCGCTTGAGCGCATCGCCGACGCTCTTGCCTTCGCTGGCGTATAAGGCAGCCTGCTGCGCATCTGCCTCCTCCTGGGTATCGTGGCAACCCAGCGGCTCATCAGCGCCTTCCTTGAATACGCACCACTTTTCGTCTCGTTTGCGGATCACGTATGGCATTTGATCCTCCAATTTCCTGCGCAGGTAATTCGCACCCTGATTTTCCTGCGCAGATAATTAAGCCTTGCCCAGGTACTGGCTGCGCTTACATCGGCCCTCGTACCAGCGCCGGTATCGGTAGCGGTGCCCGTGAATCACCTTAACCTCGACCCATCCCCGCGCGCCCCGATATTTAGGGGCTATTGTCACGCTGGAGCTTTCCGTACCCCCTACGCCTGGCCTGCGCTCGTCGAGCAGCGCGCCGATGTGCGCCCCCACGGCCTGCAGCGCGTCGTCGGACAGCGCCGCCAGGTCCACGAGCAGCTCAGCCAGGCTTGGCATAGGCGGCCTCGAAATCTTCCAGGAACTGGTCACGGAATTGCTCGTATGCCCCGTCCAGGTTCTCGTTGACCACGGCCTCGAACTGCCACCAGCGCTTGCGGTGCACCCCGGCCTGGAACATCGGATTGCTATTGTTCAGCCCGGCGAACACCCGCCCCGGCTCGTCGGGGCCGATGACCCACGGCGCGTAGGGCGTGTTCGTGCCGATTTCGCCCTCGACGCCGTCCGCGCTGCGCGTCACCTGCTCGGTGATCTGCCGCCCCAGCGTCCCCGTGCGGCGGTATGGAACCTGGATCTTGCCTGCCTTGAATGCCCACCAGAACCAGCGCCGCTGCTTGGGCGTCCACCACTTGCTCGCCTCGCCCGGCTGCGGCTTGTCTGGGTACTGTGGGATCTTGCCGTGCAGGTAGAGCAGCGCCTGCTCCATCGCCGGTTCCGCCGCGTCGAGCGCCATCTCAGGAAAGCGCTCGATCAGGGCCTTGAGTTCTTCCATCCCCTCGACGTCGAATGCGTCTGGCATCCTGCTACCTGTCCCATATAGTCGGTACCGTTTACGTACCGCTTAGTCGGTATAATAGAGTTTATGACAACTATACTCACGTGGTTGCCCGTGTGATCACGTCCTCCACGGTAAACACGCCATCAACTACAATGCGCGGATCGGGCGTCGAGCCGATGCTCTTCAGGTCCCAGTAGTAGGCACCCATATTGGCCCGCGCCGTCTCGGCCACCTCAATCGTGACCGTAAAGTCCCCGGCGGCTACGTCATCCACGACCAACGTGCCGTTGTCTGCCGAAATTGGAGCCGTGCCGCCAAAGACGAGCAATTTGGCCGTCTCCTCTACCTGGCACAGCGCCTGCGCGTCCGTGTTGGTATGCTTGCTCTTGACGGTGAAATACAGCTTGCTCCGCCCGGCCAGGCTGCCCGCCCCCGTGATCGGTATAATCCAGCGGGTCCGCGTCTGGACCGTGATCGCGCTGCCCTTTACCACGGCGACAATCGCATCGCCAGACATAGTCAGCGTCCGTGTTGCGTAACTCCAGATGCTGGCAACCAGCGCGCCAAAACTGGACAACGTCCGAGTCGCGTAGGCCCACACCTGTGCCGCTGATAGATTGTTCAGTGCCGCGATCAGCCCCGGCACATCATCTGCCACCAACGTGTCCACGTTGCCATCCACCGTCGCCAACGCCGTCGAGGTCGCAACATCCGTTATCGCCGTGCTCATCGGCACGATGTACGCCACGTCCTGCCACTCGTCGCCCGCGGCGTCGGTAAATTTGACGGTGATATATTTCGTCGCCCCGGTCGTCTCGGCAGACGACAGAATGACGGTCAACTCCCCGGTGGCGGCGATCTCAGATGGAAGCGACGTGATGTTAGAGTACCCGCCGCCGTCCTTGGATACCTGAACATCGCCGGCGATGAGCGACACGGTCGTCTTGAAGATGTCCGTGTCTGCCTGACTGCCGACAAACGCGGGGAATTGGTAGGTCGTCCCCGCCACACAGGGTTGGCTCAGAGTATAGATCGTGCCCATATCTCAACTCCTCTACAGGGCATCGATCTCCGCCTGCTTGGCTGCCTGCGCCTCCAAGAGCGCCGTCAACTCGGCGTTGAACGTCACGTTGGACTGCGAGTTTGTGCCGCGCAGGTTGCGCTCCTCGCTTGCCAGGATCGCCAACTCCTGTTCGAGCTTCGATCGTGCCAGCCACGCAGTGAACAGGTCCACGTCTCCGCCGAACGTCTGGACGATCTTGTCTACGACCAATGAGATTACCTCTGGTGTTGCCATAGAACCTCCTAGCTAGTGGTCACTGCCCACTTGTTGAATCCATCCCCGCACGAATCGTTGATCAACTCGTATTTGTACTCTTTTCCCGTGGTCGGCGGGCACTGCGCCTGATAGATACCGCCCGGAGCGGCATTCGTGCTATCGATAGTCAGCGCTGGTGTTGCGTATGTGAATGCCATCCTGCGATCGTAAACACTCAACAGAATAGCATCAACGTTAGCCTGCGACAGGCCACAACCCTGATAGGAATACTGCCGCATTAGCGTGTTTGCACTAATATCTGGCGTGCCTGAGATCGAGGTAGTATAGAGCCGCAGGTACAGTAATGATGCCGGTATTACCCAGCTACTAATATCACCTGAGACTGACGTACTGTAGATTTGCAACTGGTTCAACGCAGGCAATACCCATCCACCGATATCGCCGGTAAGCGCTCCGTTACGCTGCAATTGTAATAGTAGCAGCGATGGAAGGAGCCCGATCCAATTCCCGGCAGGGATGCTGCCCGCCAGATTATTGAGGGATAACATACACTGTATTACATGCCCGCCTGCCACAGTGATGCCAAACCAGTTTCCCACCGTGGTATCGATCAGCCAATTGGTATGGTTTGTCCATGATGGTCCGTTGGTTGCGTTGTACAACGCGATCAGCGCATCCGCCTCAGACTGTGGCACATCGGCAGGCACAAAGCCCCCTCCCTGCCCCGCCTGCCGCACCTCCAGGCCCATCGGCGACACGATTCGGTTACCAGGCCGTTGAATGCTCAACATCGCTTTCCCCCATATGGGGAATTAGACTCCCTCGTTGTACTGTTCACGTATCGATTCAGTCGGTACCGCGTGCGTACCAACTCTGTTGATATAATCGGGCTTATCCCAACTGAATCAGAACGCCCGTTCCATTGACGCCCACCCCGCACCTGTGGTATAATGACAGGTGAGCTACCAGACTCACGCAATCCAGCTTTTTTTGTTTGCGCCTGCACACGATTCGTCCTATAATGGTGTGTACAGGTCCCGTCCCGGTGCAAAAGCTGGTCAGAGTTTGGTAGCTCCGCCAGGCGCAACACCGGGCGGGACTTGTGCGTTTTTGCGCGAAAAGGAGAGCTACCAAATGTCCACCTCCAGCAATGGGCCTGTGGCAGAGGCCCCCGCGCTCGAGCTGTATCCGATGATACGGTTCGAGCAAGTCAGGGCGCATCGACTGCGCCGCCACCTGGTCGACGAGGACGTCTATCCTCCCGCCCCGGTGTTCCCCGCAATGGCTGGCAGCCTGGTCGAGGCGAGGGCCGAGCTGCACCTGGTCCTCGACCGTATGACCGACGAGGATGTCTGGGCGATCCACGGTCTCGCCTTCCTGCTCTATCACGTCCCACGCGACGACCTCCTCTTCCGCTACACCGACCTGGTCGGCTGACCCGCTCCCAGACCCCGGAGATTTTCCGAAATCTCTGGGGTCTCTCCTATCCCTTGGCCCTGGCCACGCGGATGGCATCCGCCAGCTTCATCCCGACGTACTCGCCCTGGCTGACCACCGTCGTGTGCAGCTCGCGGCAGCCCTTCGCCGGCTCCGCCTTCCACGGCACGGCGAGCGGTTGTTTACATACGTGCTCGTCGCGGGCCGTATACCAGACCTGCACCTTGCTCCCGTCGGGCAGCTTGTAGGGCTGCAGGTAACACCGGCAGCTCACATGCGCCGCCGGGCGGAAGCCCGCCGCCCCGTACCCCGCCTCGCTCCACGCCGCCGAGTTGGCCTCGGCGTAGGTGTTGGTCGCCTCGGTCACGGCGATCATCTCGGCGCGCACCGGGTTCTGGACGATGGTCCCGACCCGCCTGACCAGGTCGGGCAGCGTCTCGCCGGATTCGATCCACTGCGCCACCTGCTCGCGCACCAGCTTGCGCGTCGTCTCGGTCAGCGTCTTGGAGCGGTCCCCGACGTACTGCCGCGCCCACTCTGCCGCCCGCTCGTTGGCCAGGCTCCAGTTGATCCCGATCGCCTCGGACTCGGCGAGCGACTCGCGCACCTTGCGCACCCCGAACAGCGCCAGGTTGGTGATGTAAGGCAGTAATGTGTTGGTAAGGTTCTGTTCGTGCTCCGCCCACAATGTCTCGTCCTGGGCCGCGTCCGCGCCGTCCTGCTGCACCCGCCCGGCGATGCGCCGCGCTTCGGCCTGCAGGATGCGGGTCACCGCCTCGTGGATCTGATTCTCAAAGAGACTCCATGGCCGGAATGGCCGGCGGACTAGCTTGCCCCGACCGGAAAAGGGCGTAGGGCAGCCACCTCCACGAAGGCTGCGCGCACGTCCTCGCCGCTCCGGGCCGCCTGGAGGTGGATCCGCACGTGCCCCACCACCTCGCCGGGCAGGACCGCGCTCTCGAAATCGACGTCCGCCGACCCATCCCGCTTGAGCGCGCGCTGGGCCTTGGTCTGCCACT
>Ga0209986_10002609_pt1 | contig 16353 bp, 17 predicted proteins | sample BlataG_FD_183168 | JGI IMG/M metagenome (GOLD analysis project Ga0209986, IMG submission 183168) | Deep subsurface microbial communities from Black Sea to uncover new lineages of life (NeLLi) - Black_00105 metaG (SPAdes) (version 2) | ecosystem: Environmental > Aquatic > Marine > Oceanic >...
AGTTAATAGTTAATAGTTAATAGTTAATAGTTAATAAATAGTAATAAAATTAGAATTCCCCAGGTACATCTCCCACAAAGTAGAAAAGATGTAAATAGTAAATAGTAAAGGAACGAAAAGTTTTGTGGTGCTACAAATTGGCATTGTACATCTATATTGCGAGTAATAGGATAACCCGTCGAGGTAAAATGTGGACTAACCCGAAATCCAGAAATCCAGAAATCCAGAAATCCCGAAATCCCGGAGCAGAAATCCAGAAATCCAGAAATCCAGAAAGGTATAAATAGTATCCTGCAAAAAGAAGCGTTATAAACATATCTTGATTTTTAAAATATCTATTGTATGATAGATATTTTGATGTATATATATACATAGATATACACAAAAAAACAAAACAAAGAATTCTTTCTTACATATAAGAAGATTTTGGAACTCCAAAAAGATGAAAGAAAAAGACAAATACCCGTTCTGTTCTGTGTGAACTATAAAAATGATATACTATCTGTTGATGTAGGGTATAGGGTATTGTAAACGTAGTTATTTAGATTATTTACTTGGAATATCACCAAAATGGAAACCACTATATAAATGTAAGTAATCCTTCAAATATACATTTGTGCAAAGAATATACACCCGATGAAAATAAGCACTTTACGCCTACACTTACACTTTAATCTTTCCACAATAACATAAAGGTAGATATATATTGATTTTAAAAAAAATAGGGAGAAATGGAATCTTCACAAAATCAAGAAAATTCACGGATCAAAGAAATATTTAGTAAGTCCGGCGGTCAAATACAGACATCGGCCACAGCATTGCGCGATTTAGAACATCGTATTAATGAAAATACAAAAATTGAAAAATCACCAAGAGGAAAGATAAGACCCTTTTCTCTACGGGAATGGGAATAGGAAAGAAATGGAGGGGTATAACCTATATAATATATTATAATATATTATAATATATGTATGAATGATATTATCTATTTATTCAGACTGAATAAATAGATAGAAATCAAATTGGTTCATTGTATGCTTTAGCCCATTCACGTATAACGAAAATAACGAACCCAATAAGAAAGAGGGCTAAAATGGCAATACCGACGATTTCTGTAGTAATCAAACCTTTATCCTCTGAATGTGTTCCTGGATCTTCTCCACCAACTCCGGCAACTTCAGATCTGGGAAGTGAAAGAGGAACACATTTATACTCATCATTCTTATCGAGCATACAAATATCTCCTTGTTTTGCACATGAGGACTTACAATCCCCACCACATTGTCTTCCTGCTCTACAATAATCATAAAAACAATTATCTAAGCAATCTTTTTCATCTGTAAACCCATATTTACAAACTTTTGTACAATCTAGCTGTTCTGATTTACATTTTCCACTACAACAAAATTGTCCAGCGTTTATATTAGGATTGCATCCTATAGAACACAAAGCGCCCAAAATAGCCGACGGTCCCATTGTTAGTTCACAATTTTTACATAAATCAGCTTCCGTAGATTTTTTTATACGAGCACTATTACTCTCGAAAAATTTAGTAGGAATAATATAATATTGTGTTTCACAACCACTCTCTGTGTTCCTATTCGGTGTGCATTTTATTGTATTACCCAAAGCAGCTATTGTATTTACCTTTTTCACTGGGTTTCCTTCAAGAATGGAATTCATAAAATACGGAACGTTAGAAAGTGCTAACACATAATTTGCGTTTCTAGGCTGTCGAGGTTTGTTTGTTAATGGAAACCAGGAAGTGGTAGTTCCATCAGCAGGCACAAGTTGTATGGGAGCCGGAGCTCCAGGATATAAAAATGAAGCTTTTGGACTTTCAGATTCAGGATAACCTGAAATGGTTTCTTCTGGATAAGTAGTTACTCCAAGACCAGCTGGATTGATATTGGTAATGCCTGATTCACAACTCAAACCGGAAAATTGTTGTGGACAATTAGCTTTTATTGTTTTAGCATTATTCAAAGTGAAAAAAACGTAAGGATTATCGGATCCCAGAGGATCTGGGGACAGAAAATGTATCTTATATCGAGGTAATGCGTTAGGATCAAATACGTTATCAAAAGAACAAGATTTGATGTAAGTATTTTCATTTCCTTTTACGGAGGAAGGGGTTACACATAAATAGGATAATGTTGGATTTGAATTTGGTGAGATAGTAGTAGTAGTAACTCCGATGATTACCTCATCTCCATCATATATAGGACCCAAAATCTCGGGATTATCTGCACTGCAAGACATATTTTATGATGAATAAGATTATGTTTTGTTAGATCTTCGAAAAACAAAAATGGTATAAATAATGATTCCAATCAGAATAATTCCTACTATAACTCCAGCGATAATTAAAATCCTTTTCTCTTTTTCCGTGGTTGCATCTTTTGCAACACATACATTTCCTACACATCGGTCGGAAATGCAATCACTTGGAAACACACAAAAGGATCCATTGGTCCCTTTAGATCCATTGGCCCCCGAAGGACCCGAGGTGTCAATACATTTATAGATTCCCCCATCGCCTCGTTTTTGAAATGTACATACCTGTTTTTCATTGGGGCAAGCGGATTTACAAGTTCCCATACAAGTTGTTCCCACAGGACAATATTGGTATCGATAATTGTTCTTACAATCCTTAAGATCTGTGTATCCAAATTTTGGGAGATTTTTGCAAGGATCTTTACCGTTTTTATTTGGCAATGCACATTCTATATTAAGAGATTTAGCTGCACTACAAGCCGCACACCAGGAACCTATAAGCGTTGTATTTTCCGAGTTTCCTGTAGGACAATCAGAATACCATTTCAAGGGAATTAAGAAAATATTAAAGATTTGGTTGATTTCTTCACAACCTACGGTGTTACAACAGCAATTATTACAAAAAATAACTGGGTTTTCCTCTCCATCAGTAAGCTCATAATTGACAAAACTCAACGCAATTACACTATTGTCTGTGGTATCCATACTCGTATACGTCGATTGTTTCAACATAAATGTATTGGAAGAAGCTCCACCTTCTTCCAATACATTTATGTTGTTGATTTTTTTCGTGCCTAAGGTAAGACTTGTGTTAGTATTCTCAAACGTAACTGTGAGAGTTCCGGTAATCGGATCTTTTGTTAATATATCAATCGCGTAGATCCCAGCATTTTGAACTTCACGTGTGGTTACTATATACGGAGCTTGACACTGTTTTCCATTAGCATCAGTTTGAGGACCTAGTAATTTAATAGTTGTTTTGCTGTCGACGCCTGTGGTTTGCCATACACCCAAAAGAACTTTATCTCCGTTCATTATAGGTCCTAAGATGCCAGCTGTTTTAGATGTGATCAGATTGGGTTCTACTGGAGGATCTGAAAACTGTGCCATTTTATATTATATTTAATATTCCAATAAATATATATTATATAATTATTCGTTGCATTTTAATAAAATATTTTATTAAAATGGTATTTGGAGAACTGGATTGGTAAATGGTGTTTTTAAACTTCTGGAATGAATATTCATATGAATATGAGAATATGAGAATATGAGAATATGAGAATATGAGAATATGAGAATATGAGAATATGAGAATATGAGAATATGAGAATATGAGAATATGAGAATACGAGAATATGAGAATATGAGAATATGAGAATATGAGAATATGAGAACATGAGAATACGAGAATACGAGAATACGAGAATACGAGAATACGAGAATATGAGAATATATACGTACATACGTACATACGTTTTAACATAGGGATTCCAGAAGTTTAAAACCGCATTTATTTATCTTTTTCGCCGAGAATTAAACAAATAAAATATTTGACTGTGGCCACATTGGGAATAATAAATTCCAAACACCAAGGATACGTATCATTGAAAAGTTTTGATTGAATATAAACGGGTTTGGACTGTAACTTGTCTATTGCTTGTAACATTCGTTTAATATACAGGCTATTGACTGCTATCTCATAGTTCTTAGATATATTGAATTCTCGTAGTTTTTGACGGTCGACGTTTTTACTTGTAATAAGTTTACCAGAACTACACTTCAAGTTCAAGACGGAGGGTTTAGATGGTAATTCCTTCAGACAAACACTAATCCATAAACCGTCGCTTACAACCCCGAAATCAACTTGTTTTTCAGGAGTAAACCAGATATGCATCTCGTCGTGAAATATAGATAAATTATCTACAATTTGTTTGAATTCTTTGGTAAGTATGTGTACCGTGTCTGTATAAAGTTGATTCATTAAAAAGCATTCTACATCGGGGACACGTTCGCTTATAAATACATTCACAGATTTGGATTTATCTGGAAGAAGAAATTCAAATTCTATCTTTTCATCCTTATATTTTATAGTAATAATTCCCTCCAAATCTGCAAATTTCATCAAGTCAAGAAAAATGTTGAGGTCAATACTGAAAACCGTGAGTTCTTGAGGAGGAACATATGTCAGTAGCTTTGAAGGATCCAAATCAATATGTAGTATCATAACCATATCATTAATCACTTGAAGCGAAACACCTTTTGGTGTTTCGTCTCCTTTTTCGTCTCCTTTTTCGTCCCCCTTTTCGTCCCCCTTTTCGTCTCCTTTTTCCCCATCCATTTTAAAAATAACTTGACCTTCTTCCCAAGCAGAGATTAATCGTATAATTTTACGGAAAGATATTACTTTCAAAGAAAATTCCATCAAGAAATAACTCTATACCGACGTTTATGTAAGTTTATTTTAATTGATCTTTCAATTGTTGGAATCGAGGGGGGGGGAAGGTCTGTTCCAACAACCTAAAACCCCAAAAGAGGAAAGACTAAATACTGATTTCTTTTAAGATTTTTCTTGAAAATAAAGTATATCTTTGTGAAATTTTGATGCATTCTAAGAATATCATCGCTAAATTGAATTCAGGTCCGGTTTGTATTCGCGAATACCAAACAGAACATTGTGCGAAATTGGTCCAGATCTTACAGGAAAACCGAGGATATATCGATACGACTAAGATGGGTTTAGGAAAGACGTACATAACTATCGCTGTGGCTATGTATTATAAATGTCCTCTTTTAGTGATTGGACCACGGGATGCGGAATCCGTATGGAAAGCCGCAGGAGAAGAAACGGGGGCAGAAATTGTTGATTTTATCTCCAAGGATTCTCTACGTTCCAAAAGGAGACATCAGCCAAAGCATGGTTATCTCGTTCGTGACGATTCCGGGCGGGGAGTTCATTTTGAAGTAACCCAAAAATATAAGGATCTTATAGATAACGGCGCTTTTGTGGTGGTAGACGAATGTCAGTTTATGAGAAACAGTACTTCAGCGCAGCATAAAGCAACTAGGGCCTTACTCAATTATTTGGTTTTCGAGGGAGGTAAATCGCGTTTTGCATTATTATCCGCTTCTCACTTGACCGAAACAGATCAGATTGTTTCTCTTATGCGGATGATTGGTTATATCCGATCAACTAAGCTCTATTATAGGGACCGCAACGGATCTGCCATTCTTAAAGGATTGCATGAATTGATAGCTATTTGTAAAATGATGGATGAGGATAAAACAAAGGATATTATATCGAACGTTAAGCATTATAACACGCGGAGTATTAAGGAAATTGTGAAGAAGCTTTATTGTGAGATCATCATCTATCATATTTCCAGTGCAGCAATCTCACCTTCCATTAAGATAAATGTAGATCAGAAAAACGGTTATTACAAAACAGATGAGAAAACCAAGAAAGAATTCCTTAAATCTTTGCATGATTTAGAGATTGCTGCTAAATACGAGCGAGAAACGGATTTGGTGGATAGGAAACAGTTCTTTAAATCCAATATCATATCGAAACGTAGAGAAACAGAACTTAAAAAGGCAAGCACTTTTGCGAGATTAGCAAAGGAAGATCTTACGAAAAACCCCAATTGCAAAGTAATCATAGGCGTGCATTATCTTGATACTCTCAAAATTCTCGAAGAATCGTTGAAGGAATTCTCTCCTATTATTCTTCAAGGGTCGGTAAAGGGAAAAGATCCAGTAACAGGTGAAAACAAGAGATCTTTATTGGTAAGAGAATTTCAAACAAACCCCAAGAAGAGATTGATTATTGCGATCGTAAAAGTTATTTCTGTCAGCATTTCGCTCCACGATACAGTAGGTAATGCTCCTCGTATAATGTATCTTTCTCCTTCTTACGAACTTCTACAAATGTATCAAACTACCGGAAGAATCGTAAGGGATGGAGATTCTACCAAAAGCGATGCTACTATTCGATTCGTGTATTTGCAGGGGGGTGAACTGGAAACAGCTATTTTTAACGCCTTGGCAAGAAAATCTGTTATTCTCAAAGATACCCTTATACGTTCTCAAGATATCACCCTTCCTGGAGATTATGACACTTATGTAGAAAAATAAGCTATGACGTGAACATTATAATAAAATATATAATGTTAAAATACACATAAACTTTTATACCTGAATCTTAAAAAGATGCCCAAGAAACTCGACTGCCATTCAGATGATGAATATGTCGTATATTCATGTGATTCCGAAATTTCAAGTTATCTTATAACTGTCTCCGATGCGGATTGTTGTGACTCGACACCCGTTTGTGATAACTTACGTTGTAAAAGCGATTCTTCATGTTCTTGTTCCTCCTCCTCTTGTTCTTCCAAATGTTCGTCTTCTTCTTCCTCTTCTTCCTCTTCCTCTTATACTTCCAAATGCTGCCCCGAATATGAAGATTATTGCCATCGTCCATTCCATTCAGCACTAGATGGACATGGAATAAACCACGGTGGTAATAAAAATGCTCAATTTCCTGATACTATATTTCCTAGAGCTACATTTTCGGATTCTGCAATGAAAACAACATTACCGGCTACTGACAGTTTAGTAGGTGTAGGTGACAATCTTGGAAATACAGTTATGTCGACTGCACCTGCAGATATGGTTAGCCCATCATCCGTTCAACTACCCAGGAGACAAAATTTTCGTTCTATGGTTACACCTATTGTGGACTTAAAAACCCCACATTCACCTCTAAATACAGGCGGTGTTGCATTTAGAGCTGTAAGAATGGGTGATATGGTGTGTATGACATCTGAACCTTTTGCTGGCACTATAGCTGCCAATGGAGTCAGCTATATTCATGTGGTTCAATCAATAGGAGATCTTCCTCGCTACCCCATACATATTCCTTATACTTTTCGGTTGAATGGAGTGGGTAAAACGGGATTTATACGTATAGATCGGTTTGACTCCTCGGCTAATATCAAGTTCTCTTTAGATCAAGATGATAGAAATGTAGCCAATGCTGGTGATACGTTTGAAACCTCGGGGGTTATGTGTTGCTGGTTACGTGGCTCTTAATACAAATCCAATATTTCTTGTATAATCAATATGTTATACAACATATTATTACAATTCTTCGATTACCAAACGTTGAATAAAGATAGTAATGATTACAATGATCACAAATCCGGAAAAAATAGCATAAAAAGAGGCAAAAAATTTCCCTGCTACACTCTCAACTGCTTCTGCCGGTCCCATACCTGAAAGGATCAGAGAGGCATTATAAAAACTATCTAGCAAATCAAATTGGGTCGTGTAATAATATCCCAATGATCCAATAGCTAAAGCAAAAGCCACTATACCAATCACAAAAATCATATCTTGTCTTCTAAGTCCCAATTGTTTTTCTTTTTCCTTTTCCTTTTCCTTTTTAGTTGAATCTAGCACCGTTTTCCTAGCCATCTTCAATGTAAGTATATCTTTTAACTGACTGATAATAAAATATATTCCTCAAATTGGTATATACATAAAATCTATTTGGAATGTTTTCTATATATAAACTATTTAAGGATGAACCTCTTTGTTGTTAGTCAATATTTTCTACACCCCATGACAAAATATTTTTAGAACTATTTTTAGAACTATTTTTAGAACTATTTTATCTTTTGCAAGATAAAATGAAAGACACGATGGGCAACCAATATCACACATTCGCAGTCTGGTATATTATATTGATGGTATTGATCTTGATTATACTTTTGGCTCTTGTTTGGAACTTAGATAGTTTGGGTAATGATCTTAAGAAGAGTATCGTTATACCACTTCAAGAAAAAGTCGAAAGCATTGAATCTAAATTTGCATCGGCAGAAGCAAAAGCCAGAGAAATTGCAGATCGAATTGAGGGATGGGAAGGTACGTTGCGAGATAGCATTTCTCCCAATGTAGTAGAAAAGGGTAAACTAGCCCTTGAAAACTTAGCATTTAATATGATGAATGATACACCTGTCATACACGAATCTATTAGTGTTGAAAAATCTAAAAAACGCAAATCAAAACATTAAGTTAATTTTCCGAGAATAGCTTCATAAGCAGAATATAAAGGTATTTCATTTAAAAAATTTTCATAAATTTCTTCTTCAGATTCTGAAGATGAGGACATTTCTTCTACATAGATAACCTCTTCATCGTCTACTTCGTCGAACCGAACATGATGACGTGGAATCGTCTCTCTAGTTACCCTTTCATAATCTTGTACCCCCTTTTGTTTTCTATTATACATTATTCGACTAGGTAGAGGTTCAGGTTCAAATTTAATGGCACGCTGTCCCATAGTGAGAAAATTTACTCCAGTGGCATTTCCAATGAGATATTCTCGAAGAAATTCATCTTGTTCCAATTTTGTAAAAATATATTGTTTGGTTAAATGGCATATCATATCCCACAAAGTTACACTATTAACCATTGCACCCGTTTCTTCCAAAACAGCAGTATTATTCATCCACACACCAATTACATTTCCCATCTTTGAATACTTTAACAATTGTTCATAACAATTATTTTTTTGTGCTATTACAAATTATAGATGTCTAAGTGCAAAAAAATCAAATATCGAAAATGTGGTCGTAAAAGGAGAAAGAAGTCCTGTAAACGAAATTATATCACACGAACAACTTCTTGTAAAGGTGGAAGTATACCCAGTATCCAAGATGCGCTAACGTCTACAACTTTTCCTGGTTATGGCGCTACTCGTGTAGGTGACCCGGCTTATGGAGGTGGCGTTACTTATATAAGGGATCCAGCACATGGATATCGTGCCTATGAACCTCATCTTCATGTGGACTCAAGCGGACGTGTTTTTGTAGATACTCATCCTGGTGGAGACCAACCTCATAATCATAATTCGGGTTTTCAAGATTATTATGTGGGCCGAGTGTTGGACCCTCGTTCTATAAGAGACCCAGATTTGTTGAACGTGGACGTTCTTGGACCTTCTTACACAAAAGGTTGCGGAACACACTCTGATTGCAGACCAGACGAGTATTGTGAGAGAGGTCAATGTATACAAGCTGGTGATTGCAGTGAAGGGGCACCATGCGCTATTGGATTTTCTTGTAAAAGAGGATATTGTTTACCCAAAGACGACGATGGCACAAGAAATGCTACTAGACCTTCTAATTTAGGATGCCATGGACAAGGGGCAACAAGATCAACGTTGAGTTCTACATATAAACCTATCGGTAGAAATAGAACTCATAATGGGTACTTAGTAGGTGGATTCGGAGATCCGGCTGGCAGTAGCTATCGTTTTACTAGCGCAAGTCTTGGCGATGGCAGTACAACCAGTCATCATAATTTAGCTTATGCTGCTCCAGGACCTGGTAGTACACTCCCTCCTGAATATTTGAATACTGGTCAGAAAACAGTCGATCTTCGACTGTTCAACAATGATGGGTTTAGCATCATCACTCCCTCGTTATCTGGAAGTAAGAGACCTACAGTATGTAAATCTAAAATTAAGGAAGTTTATTATTATTAGAAATTAAATAAAAGATGAAAAAACGGTGAATGAGAGTTACGACTGTTATATCTTCTCCCTAAAAAATTAAAGTTACCCAATTCGTGTTTTCCGAATTTTTTGTTTAAAAATGATTTTAAATTCACAAAATTACAACTTTTACTCAAAACAAAGCTATGAAGATCAACGAACTTATTGAAAAACTTCGTAAAATACAAGATTCTAAAGGAAATATTGAAGTGATAGTCCAGGATTATGGAAGAAAAGATGCTCCTAGGGCTTTCTCCGCTGTCGAATATACATCTTCCATTCGAATTAAGACTCATACGAACAACGACTTTCTCTACGAAGCGGATCACAACCCAGAAATGAGAGCTCGAGATGCCAAATACGGTTGCTTAATTGCTCATGTTTAAAATACTAAGATTTCAGGAGTAAAAGGTTAAAATCTACCAGCATATTATGTGTTATATAAATAATATATATATAAATAATATATATTGAAAATTATGCAGATTTGATCTATATAAAATGACAACGAAGAAACTATGTTTATCTCTTGATGTAGTCGGATGCGATGAATGTACAAGCATATTTGATGCAACACTTCCGTATATAGACATGGTAAAGGTTCACATAGATACAGCAGAAGATCCTGAAAGGTTAACGATCATTTTAAACGCTTTATGCAGCGAAAGCAATCTGCAGATTATAGGAGATCGTAAATTTGCAGATATCGGTTCTACGGTAAAGAAACAATATATTCGAGGTAAGTATACTCTTTTCACAAATTCTATCGAATATTTTCAATAACTACCAACTACTAACTACCATGAAACCATTCTATGCACCGCCTGAAGTATAGAAAATTATGACTGCAAAAATAATAACAATCAAGGTAAGGATAATTATCCAAACCCACCATTTTTCATACCAAGGAGATGTATCTGGATTTACATCTCCACAACTACTAAAATCTTCAAGCTTTACGTTTTGCAACACCGAATCATTAGCAAAAAGGTTATTAATTTCAACACAGACTGTGGTGCCACATGTAGGATTTTTAGTTGTATCTGGAACAAGAAATTCGGCCTGAGCTGTTGCTTTACATGGGATCCACCAACATTTTTCAGAAAGGGGGATTTTCTTATTAACAAGATCAAAAACAACACTTTTATTGGCATTAATACATGCACAATCGTTGGTATTTAGACTTTGACAATATTCAGCCATTGTTTGATTGACATTGGTTGTAAAAAGTCCTCCAGATTCAAAGTTCGCATTAACCCACTCAGAACATAAATTTTCATCTCTTTTTATATTGGACATTTTGCTACATCCTTGAGAAGCAGGCAGTTCGGGATCATAGTAGTTTTGTCCATAGTTAGGACAACCTTCACCCAAAAAATGGGAATTTCTTGTACAATATCTAGTGAGTAAAGAACGGTTAATTTGATTCCAATTTGTACATCCTATAATGTTTATACTTCCTGAACCTCCTGCGGTACAATCCTCATTAATTTTGGTAAAGGATTCACCAGAGGGATTTACAAATGTTTTAATCGCTTCGTTTACATTGGTATCCCAATCAAAGAATTCTGTATTATATGTACACTTATATTGTTGGGGGGAACCTGTAAATTCAACTAAAGCCGGAAATCCAGATGAACTCAATAAAAGTGGACATTCTTGGGTATCATTTTTTCCGGCCTTTGTGGGAAAGGTTAGACTAAACGTAGTCATTTTTACAAAGACAGAATATTGTCCGAGAAATTTGAAGAAATCTCATTAACAGATACTTCAATTAAAAAAATGGTCAAAGTAATTTCCTTTACCATATTTGGAGGTTTGAAGAAGTATTGTTTGGGATTGTTAAAGAACATTGAACTTGCTCAAGAACATCTTCCAGATTACAAAGTATGGATCTATGCTGGCAATGACGTACCCGAAGATTATATAAAACAATATAAGAGTTTTTCCAACGTGAAATACATACCTGTAGATAATAATGGACTTGAATTGACATCTAGCCGCTTTTATGCTATTGATGATCCTTCTGTTGATATAATCATTTGTCGAGATGTTGATAGTAGGATTACAGAGAGAGATCGATATCTTATTAGAGAATTTGAGAATAGCGATAAGGAATTTCATATCATTCGTGAACATTTTTGGCATAAAAGAAGAATTATGGCGGGGGTATGGGGAGCTAAAAGAGGTTGCATAAAGAAAAATCTCGAAAATCTATATCATACATGGATACGCGATAAAAAGTCTTTGATAGGTGTATATGGCACAGATGAATTATTTCTTGAACAATGTGTATATCCATTGATTAAAGATCGGGTACTTATACATACAAATATCGTAGCTTACAATGGGGAACGTATCACTAACATATCTCGACCGCGTGAAGATGATGCAGATTTTATCGGCAATGTTATTCTTTTTGATTCTGAAGGAAAGGAATATCCTGAATTTTCATATTCAAACTATCCCTTGTTACAACATTTAAGATGGTTATTAATGCAAAATCAATGGGGGTTAATCGTATTTATCACCAAAGAATTCTGTCAAAATAAAGATATCTTTTTTAAGTATACAGCGAACGACCGTTATAATATTCTAGATTGCATTTATGTGTCTTATTACTATCTTGGGGAAATAGATAAATGCAAGGAAATCTTTTCTCTCTTCCGATGGACACACGTGAACGAACATGTTATATCAAACTCAAATCATCTTATGAATTTGGATAGGGAAAGAAATAAGAAAAAGATAATAGGAACGACAGATCCCACACGAGAACCATCTGATGGTGAAATTATTATTTGTTATGGAAATTACGCTCATACCGTTGATAATTTACCACATTCCTCTCAACCCAATAAAGTGTATCGTCATGTATTATATAAGGACCTTTTACGGCATGATTGTTTTGAATATCATCCTTGTTGGGAAAAAATAGAACAGATATATGTTCTTAACCTAAAGATTAGACTTGATAGATGGATGGAAATACTTGTGGAATTATGTAAAATGGGTGCACCTCTAGACAGAATATATCATTATGAAGCTCCTGTAGAAACAGTTACAGGGGTAAAGCAAGTAGATAAATACTTGGGTGCAACTAAAAACCATCTAGATGTAGTTGAGCATTTTTTGGAAAAAGGATATCAATATTGTGTAATATTGGAAGATGATCTTACATTTACCTCAGATATACAGCAGCATCAAGAAGATTTAACAGAATTTTTAAGAAGAAATTACGATTTTGATGTTTGTTTGCTTTCATCTTCTAAATTCCACGAAATACGTCCTCATGATGATTTATTAATCCAATCGCATCAGGTATGCACAACTACTTCTGGTTACATATTGAAAAAAGAAACTGCATCACGTGTGTATGACTGTTTCAAAGAAGGATATGAAAAGATTAAATCTACTCATCAATTCCACACTTATGTCTGCGATCGATATTGGGCTAAACTTCAGAAGGACAACAAATTCTTCATTTTTAAACGAAAATTTGGATACCAAAGACCTAACTATAGCTCCATCACGGAAAAAATAGATTGTCATTTTGATTAACCAAATTCCAGAATGTCATATTTCTACTGATTAGAAATATGTTAGCGTAGGGAAATGCGTTCCTGTGGAAGCCTTTGTGGGAGTGCAAATAAAAATACTATATTGTTATTTAATTAAAAAATGAATAGTAATGAATATTCATTTTAAACGCATTAAATGGAATATCTCAGCACTGTTTTGCCTTCTGAAATTAAAGAAATGGGGTATCCTATTCTCTATACTATTACCAAGACGGGAAAGAAGAGAATGTGGGCTTGCTGGATTGATCCTCATGGAGATCCTCTTTACTATTGCACAGACGGAGAAGTAGGTGGTAAGCTAAAGGTTCCTGCTTGTAGGGAATTCAAAGGCAATACTCGCCGCAATCCCCGGGAACAAACTGAAGATTGGGCACAAACGAAATGGATTGAGAAATTAGGTAAATCTTATAAACCGGATGCGGAAGATAAAGTAGGTCAAAAGATTTATGCTTATGTAATGTCTCAGAAAGAGAAGAATGGAGGCATGAACCGTGGTGTAAAAATGTGGGGAAACACTGAAATATGTGTTGCTACTACTGCGGGAGCCAAAGATCTTTCTCAACGACGCTTCCCGATGTTGGCAAAGAAATACAAAGATTTCATCAAACTTCCTAAACGTAAAGGAGGAGGAGAAATTTACGATCTTACTTCCTCTGGGAACAAAATAGAATTTCCTTGTTTTGTTCAAGCTAAAGTTGATGGTTTGAGAGCCTTACCTCGAATCTCAGAGGGTCGAGTTCTTCTTGAATCTCGAAAGGGTAACGATTTTGTGTTCTTGAATCATATTCGAGAGGAAATCAAGGTCTTTCTCAAAGGAAATGAAGAATTAGTATTGGATGGAGAACTCTATGTTCATAGTCTACATAAACCCGATGGTAAGGAATACGAGACAGTAGAGAGATTTCAATTCCTTTCTAAAGCTTGTAAGATCACACGAAAAAATCCTTTTGTTGAGGAATCTAAGGTCGAGTTTTGGGTTTTTGATCTTTGGGACAAGACCAAGACTTTCAGAGAGAGGTGGGAAATCGTGAAATCGCTCTTTGAACGATATGAAGGTGATATCATAAAGATAGTTCCTACCTTTGAAGTCCAAAACCATGAGGAGATTGAGGAGCATATGAGAGATTTCGTGGGAGAAACCTCAGGTCGAAAATCTTATGAGTTTGAAGGTTTGATGGTGCGACAAGCTGAAGCAAAATATGTATCTGTTGACAATTATCATTGTTCGGATCTTCTTAAATACAAACGTTTTGAAGATGAGGAGTGGGAAATCGAGGGAGCTGAAGAGCGTAATGGTAGCCAGGCTGGTGCAGTGAAGTGGAAGGTCAGAAAAGAAGTAAATGGAAAAATACGGTATCTCAAAGCCAACCAAATGGGAGATATGAATGAGGCCCGAGATTTGATGAAGTCATATACTGCAAATCCCGAAAAATTCCTCGGGAAATGGATCAACATCCGTTTCAATGAAAGATCAGCAGATGGAGTCCCCAGATTCCCTAGAGCTACTGTTATTCCTGAAGATAAGTTCTGAGTTCTGAGTTCTGAGTTCTGAGTTCTGAGTTCTGTTTAGATCAATAAATTAAAATAAATGATTTTTTTTAAAGATTTTTGAGTTTAATAATTTACGAAATGGTTGAAGCGATCTTTTTTACAAATCCGGGCGACGATTCTGACGATTCTGAAGATTCTGAAGATTCTGAAGATTCTGAAGATTCTGAGATTTTGGAAGTTATAAATATTGATTTTGATAATGAACTCTTGGACGATGACGAACCTGATGGACAGGAAAGACAGGAAAGACAGGAAAGACAGGAAAGACATTTGTGTGTCTGGAACGACGGGGTCAGCACCGATCCGTGGTCCGCGCGTGTCTTCGCGGGGCGCACTCAAGGTAACCTCTCAGAGCTCATCGCCTACCGCTACGATGACTTCATCCCGGGTGAGGGTCCGACGGTGCCGCCCTTCTCTGTGGATTTAGAGACTGGCAGAATTAGTTCTGCTTTTCTTTTTCCTTCTTTGTATAATATGTAACGATTTAATGATTTAATACGATTGATACACTACATTATTAAAATAATTTAAACAAAAAAAATCTATAATATCTATATTTATCAATAATAACTACCATTGTAGTTATTATTTTTGCTATAAATCCTTTATATATATATATATATATCTTTGAATGTTTTTAACATGCAAGTATACTTAAAGATAAATTACGTATAATTTGATTGCATAACCTTCCGCTGGATCCGACTGTTTTTGACATTATATATATAGGTAGATATTTAGGTAGATATTTAGGTAGATATTAATTATAAAAAATTGATTTTTATAATTTTAGATCCCAAGCACACACACACACACTTGAATGATTATGTTGCCAGATAACCCACGTAGAGACGAATTTGTTGATATTGATCTTCCACCGCTTGAGGATGATGACGATGACGATGACGATCTTCCACCGCTTGAGCCCGTCATGTTTGAAACATGTTTCATTTGTCAAATCGAAAATGTAGTTTATGCGAAAATCGACTTTACATCCGATATATACATATACCAGGCAACAAATACCCCCCAATGGGTCTGTGAAAGTTGTAGAAGAAACGTATATAATCTTCTACATAACATGTTTCCCCCCGGCTCTATAGAGATATATTGTACTGGGATTGGAGATATAGAAATCGACGTATATATTTCTCTGTTATAAGGATTAAAATTAAAATTATACACGACAAAATCGAGAATGTTTTACTTTGTGTGTTTCCATTTCTTGTAATGTTGTAATGTTGTAATGTTGCAAATACTATAACCACCGAAAAAGTATCTTTTGTAAAATTTTCAGAGTCTACATTCACATGTATGATGTTCAGTGTTCAGCGTTCAGTGTAACCGTAACTCATAACTCATAACTCATAACTCATAACTCATAAC
>Ga0209986_10002610_pt1 | contig 16352 bp, 18 predicted proteins | sample BlataG_FD_183168 | JGI IMG/M metagenome (GOLD analysis project Ga0209986, IMG submission 183168) | Deep subsurface microbial communities from Black Sea to uncover new lineages of life (NeLLi) - Black_00105 metaG (SPAdes) (version 2) | ecosystem: Environmental > Aquatic > Marine > Oceanic >...
TAGCAGCTGCTATTTCCTTACTGACCTCACTAGCGAATCGCCTTTTAACTAACCCAGAAAAATCAAAGGCTTGGAGAAAGGAAATTGCAGAATGGAACACAGAGTTGCGCAAAGCTCAACGTGATGGAGACAAAAAACGTACAGAGAAACTCGTGAAGAAGCAAAAGCAGATTATGCAGCTTCAATCCAAGATGATGTGGCAATCAATGAAAGTAATGTTACTATTTATCGTTCCCCTACTCTTAATGTGGCAAATGTTAGGTGGAGAGTATGGAGCAAGAGTGATTGCTTTTTTTCCAGGATTAAGCGATAACTCTGGAGTAATTACCATTCCACTAATAGGGATGCAGTTTTCCTCTCTCATTTGGTGGTACATGTTATGCTCTTTCTTTTTCGGCACAGCATTTTCGCATTTGTTTGGACTGATAAGCGTGGAGTAATAAGAAATGCCCAGACCAAGTCAACGTACAAGAAGCAAAAAACGTGTTCACAAAACTTTGCCAGGCGGCAACAAAACAATTCATTACAAGCGTGAAGTTAGCTCTTCACAACATTGTCATCTTTGCGGTCGACCAATAGGCGGAATCCCCCATCTTTCAACATCGGAAACACGCAAACTGAATCGAACCAAAAGAAGAATTTGTCGTCCCTATGGGGGACAATTATGCGCCAACTGCCTTAAAAACCTCTTAAAACAGGCTGCAAGAACTCTCTAGAACTAGGTTGAGGTTTTCCGAAACAATGGTCAAAGAACCCATAGTAATCTGCATTTGCGGAATGGCGGGAACTGGAAAAAGCACGCTAGCAAAAAGACTGGCGAAAAAATACAGGCTCAAATATTATTCAGGAGGAGACGCGTTAAAAGCTTTAGCCATAGAAGAAGGGTACAAACCGCTTGAACGCGGATGGTGGGAAAGCAAAGAAGGAATGCGTTTTCTGGAAAGGAGAAGTGAAGACCCAAAATTTGACGAGACTGTTGACAAAAAACTTCTGGAACTGGCACAGCAAGGAAATATAGTCTTAGACAGTTGGACAATGCCGTGGCTTCTCGAAGAAGGCTTCAAGATCTTGTTAGAGGCTTCTCCAGAAAAGAGGGCAGAGAGAATAGCTAGAAGAGACGGGATAAGCGTCAAAGAAGCCTTAAAGGCATTAAAGAGCAAGGAGGAAAAGACAAAGGCCATCTATAAGAAACTTTATGACTTCAGTTTAGGAGAAGATTTCACGCCCTTCTATTTGATATTGGACACAAACAACTTGGATAGAGAGGAGGTTTTTCATATTCTATGCTTGGTGACGGATAACATTGTTCTAAAATCTTGTGAAAATCGCTGAAAATGCTTCATGAAGACTCCAGATCATTCTTTTAATTTCTGGTTTACCGAAATCTTATATCTCTTATTTTCTATATAATTGTTCTATAATTAACTTCTATAAACGAAGTGTGGAGAGGGCTTTGCTCAAGGAGAACATGTCAAGAATTAGACATTCAATCCTCGGATTCTTTGCTGGAGTAATTGTAACATATATCATAATCTTGTCTTTCTATTGCGTTAACAATGAGGCAGCTCTTATGCTCATGGTTTTTGATTTTCTCTTTGTGTCTCTGGTTTTTCCATTGGATGGAACATTTGTAAAGAAGATATCACTGTTGCTGATTGGCAATGTGATTGGCTTACTTTGGAACACTGTTTTCTCCTCATTTGCCTATGTTGCAGCTTGCTACTTTGGAGAGTTCTTAAATATATTATATATACTTTTGAATCCTCTGCTAAACCTCATTTGGGTTGTTTCGTTCTGGTCCATAAGCTTGTCAGTTTTGGCCAGCTCTAAAACAGCAAGGTGAATTGTCTTGATCGTTGAAATCCTAGAAGCATTGTTCCTGATTTTGACGTTATTGATGACGGCTTACCTCATCCGCCACTATGTTTTCACGCTAACTGTCCTTAACCGTGCTCATAACCGTAAAAAAACTGCTGTTACTACAAAAAACGAGGCTTATCAGCCTCCAGTATCAATTCTCATCCCTGCACACAATGAAGAACGAGTAATTGGGAGAATACTTCAGGGGATGACAAAACTAACTTACCCGAAAGATAAGATGCAAGTAATAGTCATAGACGATGGTTCAACTGATAACACTGGGGAGACAGCAGAAGGATATGCAAAGCCTCATAACTACATCAAAATTATACACAGAAACCAGCGGGAAGGAGGAAAGGGAAAAGCGTCAGCCCTAAACACTGGATTGAAACAAGCAGACGGCGAAATTGTCTTTTGCTTTGATGCAGACTATTACCCACAGAGGGACATTATAGAAAAACTTGTAGCAGAGTTCACTGACCCAAAGGTTGGAGCGGTGCAAGGCAGAGTTACAGTTCTAAATGAACCGCAAAACCTTGTAACAAGGCTTGTGGCTTTGGAAAGGATAGGAGGCTACCGTGTTGATCAACAAGCACGAGACAGTCTAGGATTGATCACTCAGTTTGGAGGCACGGTAGGAGGATTTAGACGCGGCTTATTGAAGTCTTTGGATGGATGGGATGAATCCACTTTAGCAGAGGACACTGACTTGACTTTTCGCGTTTATCTTGCTGGCTACAAGATTAGATACGTCAATGATGCAGAATGTTACGAGGAGGCCGTTGAAAACTGGCGGGATTACTGGAAACAGAGATATAGATGGGCTAAGGGACATATGCAATGCGCCTTCAAACATTCACTAAAAGTCTTGAAAAGCAGCAATCTACGGCTTAGAGAGAAACTCGATGGTTTACTCTTGTTAAACGTGTACTTTATGCCAATCCTTGTTCTGCTCTCATGGATTGTGGGCGTTCTGCTCTTCTTCTCACATCCTCCACAATGGTTTAGCATTTTTTGGGCTTTGATACCAATTTCTCTCTACAGTTTCGTCGGAAATTTCGCTCCATTCTTCGAAGTAGGAGTTGGAGTATACCTAGATGGTAGAACCAGAGCATACTGGCTGATTCCATTGCTAATCTTCACTTTCTTATATAATATCCCCATATGCACTAAGGCGCTTGCAGATTTGTTTATATCAAAAATCTTAGGAAAGAACTGCAATCATTGGGATAAAACGGTTCATAGTGGAAATGGAAATAGTTATATAATAAACTAAAGCAAAGTTTTCTAAAAGATGAGAATGGTTCCAAATCCGAATCCAATGACCTTTATTGTGCTGATTTTAGGAGTTTCCACATTCATCTTCATCATGCTCTTACCTGCTTTTCTCGAACTGAAAAAACCGAAGGACGCTGGACCAAGAACAATAATGAATAACATTATTGCCATACCACAGCTTCCAACAATTATGGAAGATGAAACGACCGTGTTAGATCAAGCACTTCGTCAAAAAATAGCGAGTATCATTGCTTTTTTGCCAAATTTAGAGGCGTAACGCTGTTTTTCTTCAAAAATAGTTTCGCGTTTTTCCATTGTTCTTGTGCTATCTGGAAGTTGCCGATGACGGTTCCATGAATGGAATAGAAAGTGTAACACATGTAGGTGCATTGAGTGCATTTGTTATAGGTTTTGCGCATAGCGTTAAACTTTGGGCTGTTCCAGACTGTGGGCAAATCGAAGATTGACGCTAATGGATTGTGGAGGTGGCACCCGGCGACCCTACCGAGGTGATCTATAACGAAGAAGTTTTGAAGCGCACGACATTCCCATATTCTTTTGCCCGTTAAATAAAGATTTTTGACAGCTTCTAATGTCTTTTTTGTCATGAGAATCCTACTGTTTTTCTTCTTCATTTCAATGAGAGAATTACAAAGGTTAACCATTGTTTCTTTGTCAACTATTGTGAATTCATCGTTTTTCTTGCCTATTTTAAAAAGCTGGGGATGATCATTTGAAAAGTCATAGGAATATAGGCAATACCAGATTGGAATGCCTTTATTTATAAAGTGATTAGTGAAATCTAAAATTTCGTGCAAGTTAAATTGTGAAATTGTAGGCGACACGCTAACAGAAATACCTTCTTCACGAAGTTTTTCAATAGCTTTCATTGAATTGTGCCATGCACCTTTAACACCTTTTACGTAGTCGTTTTTCTCTGGGTTCAGACTGTCAATGGAGATTGCAACTAAATCTGCATCGTGTAAATCATCGATTTTTTTGACAGCCATGCTACCGTTATCATAAACTGTTGTTATAAAGAATTGTGAGGCATACTCTATGATTTCACCTATATCATCCCTTAAAAGAGGGTTGCCTCCAGATAAGACAACTTCAATTACGCCTAGTTCTCGGAGAATATCTAAACCTCTCTTTATCTCTTCTGTTGATAATTCTTTAGTACCCTGCTCCCGCCAAACGTCGCATCCTTTGCAACGATAGTTACATTTTCTTGTAACAAACCACTGCACATGGTAAGGCCTATTAGGTGTCAGAGAACGAACTGCAACACTTACAGCTTTCTCTAAAGTCATAACCAATCAGTATGCACCGCATGTCACGTGTGGTAGTTATTTAATAGAATCAAAGAAAATATATAAAGTATAAGGAAACATAAGCAAGCTGAGAACTTCAGCAGAAGGCAGAGCATTTGCCCTTTAATGATTTCTCTACAAAAGAAAAACATTCCACGTATTCATGTCAAATTTCTTTCTTCTGCCCAACGAGGGTTTCACTTTCCATAAGAGTTTTGACTCCAACCCATTGGATGGCGCCAAAGCCTATCACGAGTCTAAACCAGACCGTTACAATTCTTATCAAAACAGTCGCTGCAGCACTGATGTGTAGCGGCACGCTAAAGGCCCCGAAAAGGGTTGTCATGGCAATTTCAGTCACACCCATTTCTGCGGGCACTCCAACAGGAATAGACTTTAACGCTATAACAAGAGAGTAAACAATAATGAGTACGTACCAGTCTATAGTGTAGCCTATGGCTGCAAAAACTAAGTAATAGACAAGAATGCTAAAAAACCACGAAAAAATAGAGAACGCTACAGGCAGAATAAGCTTCTTAGGATCTGAAGCGAAAGCTTTGAGCGAGTCATGAAATGCACTTATGGCTTTTCTTGCTTTGTCTCTCCACTCCTCAATGTTCCATCGTCCATGACCTATTCGCTCCGCAAAAGCAATCAGCTTCTCAATCAGCTTATACGTCCAACTCTGCTTGAAGCACAGGAGAAGAATAAGAAAAAGAAAAACAGCATTTGCAGCCACTACAAAAAACATCAGACTTTGCACCAGACTTGGGAAAGAAATTTTCAACAATAACGTTTGCAACGCGCCAACCACTAAAGAGCTCATAATAATAAGCATACCTAAAACTCTCTGAGTGACGATGGACGCCACAGCCTTTCCCGTATCCACACCATCATGTGCGATAAAATAAATCCTTGATATTTCCCCGGTCACAGATTCTGCAGGCACAAGCAAATCTACGAAGATGCTCGCCCAAGAATATATGAAAGCTTTCTTGAAAGAAACTTTGGCTGAGAGAGGTTTCAAGAAATAGTGCCATGCCAACGCGAAGAAGACTATATCTACAACAGTTGAGACTACTGCGAGCAAGTATATGGGAAAGTTTGCGCGCCCTATTATGAACATCATTTCACCGATGTTGACGAAAAACACCAGATACAACACGAAAGCCAACAATCCAAGAAGTACAAAGGGAATGGTTCTCGTGAACAGGCTTTTTCTCTTCAGAATCATGGAGCGCCACACCAAAACATCAGCTAGATAACATCATAACGTATTATACTTTTTCTAAGGCCCATAATGCAAAGTGCACACCCATATTTAATATTGTTTATTACTTACATAAGATTAGAAGTGCTATATAGAAAATAAGGTTTAAAGTAGCCAAGTAGAAGGCGGCAACCGTTGTGTTTCGATGAGGAATACTTTAGAAATCGCATATATTCACAGAGAGAACGCATGATAAAGAGGCATATCTCAGACGTTCTTAAATGGGGATCAAAAGTTTCTAACTCCAATCTTCTGGACGGCCAAGGGAAAGCTGCGCTGGATGTAGGTTGTGCTTATGGATATGGTGTTGATGTTTTAGAATCATTCGGTTATGATGCTTGCGGCGTTGACGTATCAAAATACAGTGTAGAAAAAGCAAAGAAACTTTATTCAGCAGATTTTGTTGTCTGCGATGTACAAAAAGGTTTTCCTTCTAAGAAGAACATTTTTGATTTGTTAACATGCTTTGGAGTTATAAATCATCTTGCGAATCCTTTACAAGCCTGAAGAACATGTTTGTCTCATGCGAAGACACAATGATTTGCACAACACCCAATAGAATCGTGGAAAAAACCATCAAGAAAGTTATAAGAGATCTTGATGAAACACATATCAACGCTAAAACTCAGAAGGAATGGGAAAAATCTATAAGCCGAAACTTAAACCATAGTTTCCTCAAAGTTGAACCGTTTCTTGACGCAAGTTTAAGAGTTGCAGATAAACTATTATTTTTCAAATCATTAAAAATACCTTATTTCGGTTTAGCCCTCAGAATCCTAATCAAAAATAGCGGAGATCAACAATTATGGAAAGAGTAGACGTTGTCATACTTACAAAAAACAGCGAACGCTTACTTGAAGCATGCCTTAAATCAGTTTATGGAAATGTGCCGATTAAACGTTTAATCGTGGTAGATGGTTTTTCGACGGATAGCACGTTAAAAATACTTGGTGAATTCAACAAGAAATATGGGAACGTCAAGGTTATAGCTGAAAAGGGTTCAAGGGGAAAAGCTCGGCAAAGGGGCATACAAGAGGTAAAAACAAGCTGGTTTATGTTTGTTGACAGCGACGTTACCCTATGCAAAGATTGGTTCAAAAAAGCAAGTAGATACATTCGAGAAGATGTTGGTGCAATATGGGGCGTTGATATTCCGGGAAATGTAGAAAGCAAATTTATCACGAAGATTTTGCAATGGATGGAGGCTAGAGTATTTGATATCAGAGGAGGATGTCACGACATACTTATACGCTATGATGCTGTTAAAGACATTAAAATTCCAAGCGAATTGCATGTCTTAGAGGACGCTTACATAAAAGAATGGATTAGCGCGAAAAACTACAAGGTCATAGTTAGCTACGCATCCTACTGCAAACATTATAAAACAATGGGAAGCGTACTTTCGAAGGAAAATAGGCTCTCTACAATTTTTGAACTGAAAAACATAAAATTAGTAAAAGAACGTCTAGTCTATGCGGCGATTTTCGCGCTTGTGTGGCTTCTACAGGAAGCTAGATCGAGAAACGAAATGGAGCGTTCGGCGTGAAAAATATAAAGAGAAGACAACATCCTTACCCGCCATTAGAAATCGCCAAATTAGCGCAGCAAACTAAAGGATAAGGTGAACGTTAGTGACGAATATGGAAATCGACGTTATTGTACTTACAAAAAATAGTGAAAGGCTTTTAACGGAATGTCTTGCCTCTATTTATGAAAACGTGCCAGTTAACAAGTTAATTGTTGTTGATGGTTACTCAACTGACTCAACTCTAGAAATAGTGAAAGAGGTTCAGGAAAGACATGGAAATGTTGTTTTGATCCAAGACAGAGGAACACGAGGCAGTGCAAGACAAAAAGCAATAAGCGAAGTGGAAACTGACTGGTTTATTTTTGTGGATAGCGATGTAATTCTATGTAGCGGCTGGTTTGCAAAGGCGGAAAAACTGATGAAAGGCAATGTGGGTGCAATCTGGGGAATGGAGATTTGGTCTGTATTAAAAGACTCGAGAATCTTAAAATTGTTTGAAAGAGTTACAATGAAAATCTTTGAGAAAAGAGGAGGAACCCATGATTTGTTGGTGCGACGTAAAGCAATTGAAGGCATTCGCATACCCTTTCACTTGCATACTTACGAAGACTCTTACATCAAGTCATGGATTTGTAAAAGCGGCTACAAGGCCATCCCTGTTTATGAACCATACTGTATTCATTACAGGCCAGAAAATGTTTGGGCACTCGAGAAAAGCATTGGCTTAATTGCCAGCGATCTTAAATTTGCTATTCGCCGTCCTCAATTGTTACTATCATATGCTTTCTACTCAGCTATCGTTCTATATCAAAATCTTTTGCGCAACGTTAAAGCTAAACAATTGAAGTAACGTTTCAGGCTGCAAGATCAGTTGAGCTTTTCCAGAGCTCGCCAGAGATGATCTGATGTAGGTCTAACCAATTTTTCTAATCTGCCATCTTTAAATGTTATGGATCGTTTTTTTGGAGAAGAAAGTAACTCTCCGATAACCGCTGCTGCAATTTCGTTTTTCTCCAAAGCTTTCACAACCTTGTCAGCAAAGTTTGGGTTAACGGTGATCAGCAAGCTTCCAGAGGCTATGAGTTGTAAAGGATCTATCTGGAAGAATTCGCATATTTTAACGGTTTCAGGTTGTATTCGGATTTTTTCTTCACGGATTTTTACGCCAAGGTTTGATGCGTCTGCTATTTCATGGATTCCTCCAGCCACGCCGCCTTCTGTTGGGTCGTGCATGGCGTTGACTCCGCCCGTTTTAACGGCTGTTATTGCTTCCTTGACGACGCTTATTTGGTTGAAGAATTTCTTGGCGTTCTCTAATGCTGAAGCGCTAAGTACTTTCTTCAATTGTTTTTCTCTATCCGATGCCAAAATGGCTGTGCCTTCGATTCCAACGCTCTTGGTAAGTATGAGCTTGTCTCTTGGTTTAGCTCCGCCCGCTGTCACGTAGTTTCCTTTTTCTGTTACGCCCATAGTGCATCCTATAACTATCGGATTGGCTAATCCACGGGTTACTTCGCAATGTCCCCCGACGATTGCTATTCCTAAATCTTTTGCAGCTTTATTCATCTGAACACATACAGTCTCAACGGTTTTTCTGTTCGCATTTTCAGGAAGTAAGATGCATGAGGAGAAGAATGCTGGTTCGACGCCGAAAGTGGCAACGTCATTCGCGTTAATGTTTACAGCGAGCCAACCTATCCGCTCTATTGCACCAGTAATAGGGTCCATAGAAACGATTAAGGATTTATCACCGACATCTATGACCGCGCCGTCAAATCCAGCAGCAGGACCTAAGACAACTTCTTCACGTTTCACACCCAGATTTTTGAAAACAACTTCTTTAAGAATATCAACGGGAATCTTTCCAAAAGGGAGACCCAAACTGTCTATCCTCTATTGCAGATTTTTTTTGACTGTGCGATTATTTCTCTTTCAGGTATGGTAACGCACGCCAAACTATTTTAACTATTGGTAGCGCCACTGTTGCACCTACTATCATTTGTCCAATGTTCACTGGAATTTCGGCTATGGCTACTGCTTCGATGTTGAAAAGTGGGCCTATGAAGAACTGTTGGTATATGAAGTATCCCAAAACCATGATGAAGCCGCCTGTGATTACGGAGAAAACTGTCCAACCGAACTCTGGGTCAGCTAGAAATCCTAATGCGGCTATGGAAAAAGTTGTTGTGACACCTAAAAGCAACCAGAACTCTGGTGGAACACAGATCATGAATGAGCCCGTGCCTAACGTGAGTTCCACTTCACCACTGTAGAAAGCTGTGCCAACCCAACCCAGCAAGAAACCAGCAACAACACTAAGACCAATGTGAAAAACTTCCAACCAAGCTTGAAACTGAAATGTGGACTAATACCGTTTCATATTGGCTTAATGGTGTTTTTCCTTATGTTAGACCTGAAGATATTTACACCTTAAAACCCTAGAACGTGAAACCCCTTACAGATTTAACATTAAGATGTTTTCCCTTATATTGTCGTTGAGTATTCTTTAACTCACTAACTTTGTAAACTTCATATTAATGGCGTTTGGCAGCCTTATAGGGGGCATCTTGTACGAGCATGTTTCTCCACAGCTACCCTTCCTTCTTGCAATAGCTTTTACTGTTCCCCCTTCTTTGTGACACTTACTCTAGTTCATGAACCGGAGAAAAGAGAAGAATAAACATAACAACAGCCCAAAAAAGATTAAAGCTGAATATCGACTAAGCTAACTACATTTTTTATACAAGGTGCCTCTCATTAAAGAACATGCAGATCAACTCCACGAAAGGAACGTTGATTCAAATATCGTTGTGGGCAGCTATGGCAGCGCTAGTTTGCGTGGCAACTCTACTCATACGAATCCCAAATCCTATGGGAGGATATTTCAACGTTGGAGATGTGATGGTTTTTGTTAGTGCATTAACCTTCGGACCTGTTGTTGGCGGAGTTGCTGGAGGAATCGGCTCATCATTGGCAGATATAATTGGATTTCCGGTATTCGCAATCCCAACGTTGCTCATAAAAGGTGCAGAGGGCTTCCTTGCGGGTTTCATTACGAATAAAAAGAGCGTTTTTCGAGATATATTCGCTGTGATTGTGGCTGGAGTTGAAATGATCATTGGATATTTCATAGTTGAAATATATTTATGGGGACTAGAGGCCGCATTGTTAGAAATCCCTGGGAATATAGGTCAAATAGCCATTGGAGGGCTTATAGGAATCCCCATAGCTGTAGTTTTACGAAAAAGATTGCCTCAAATTATACGAAGCTAGCTAACTTTTTCGATGCACTATACATTTTAGTATTTAAGGCTCTGCTAACATGCTACTAAATAGCAACAACCAAACAAAATGAAATTAAAGCACTATGAGGTTACGAGCATATGAAACTTCCCCATGGAAAAGTTCCACCAGAAATCCTTAAAGAAGTAATTTTCAAACATTTAGGCTCAAAACGTAGAGAAGTTGTTGTAGGGCCATCTTATGGTTTGGACGGCGCCATAATCAAAGTTGGAAACAAGTTACTCGTTACCTCTATGGACCCAATCACTGGTGCTTTAGAAAGAATAGGATGGCTGGCGGTAAACATAAATGCGAACGACGTAGCCACCTTCGGCGTACAACCAACCTTCTTCTCCTCCTGCCTTTTACTGCCCGAAAACGCAACAAGAAAAACTGTGAGAACCATCTGCAAACAGATAGACTTGGGAGCCAAAAAACTGGGCTTAGCCGTAACTGGCGGTCACTCAGAAACCACGCCTAACCTGCCATTCCCCATAGTTATCGGTTGCTGCATGGGCATAACTGAAAAAGGATGCTATGTAACGGCACAAGACGCGAAAGCTGGCAACATGCTAATACTTACGAAATCTGTGGGGATAGAGGGTACAGCTATTCTGGCAGCGGACAAGAACACTCAACTTGAGAGAAAGATAGGAAAATCAACCTTGAAAAAAGCTGAAATTTTCTTCAGCCACATAAGCATAGTGAAAGAAGCCGCCTTAGCCTTCCAAACAGGCCACGTAACAGCAATGCATGACCCAACAGAAGGCGGAGTTGCAGGTGGAATACATGAATTGGCTGATGCTTCAAAAGTAGGGTTCAAGATTTACGAAGAAAAGATGCCAATTGCTAAAGAAACATTGAAAATATGCACATTCTTCAAAATTGACCCGCTGCAACTCATCGCCTCTGGGAGCCTTTTAATCTCTGTGAAAAGAAGCGTTGCCAACAAAGTTGTGAGAGTTCTGGAAAAGAACAGGATTGCCGCGGTTATTATAGGTGAACTTCTGTTTTCTCCAGAGGAACGATTTGTTGTACATAAAGATGGCCGCATAGGAGAGTTTATCAGACCATTGTCCGATCATCTTTGGCTAGGCTTAGAAAAATAGCCAATTCTACTGCTTTTTTAAGAATTTAAACGCGTGTCTTGGCCTTTTCAATCTTTTAATTTTTTCTCTCGCGTGCGCGGTGCACATCCTTCTGGTTGAACACCGATCATTTTTGGTGAGGATTTCGTTAATTCAAGTTGTTTGAGTTCTTTGAAGCCTTTCCATATTGAATATTTTGTTGCGCCGCCTCCCATGGAAACTATGAACCAGTCTGGAACGCCAAGCTGCTAGTTCACTTCATAGGCAATTGTTTTCTGGGCTTCAATTACAAGGGGGTTTAGTTCCGCGGTTGCTTGATACCAGCCAGTTTCGTTGGCTAAGGCTTCAGCTCTGTGTATGGAATCATCAACGGTTTCTCCGAATTCTTCGATAACAGCGTCGTAAACAAGCATTTGGGCCAGTTTTCCGACATCAACAAACTTCGGCACGATTACGTGGCAGATTAATCCAGCCTTTGCGGAATAAGCAGCTAAAGAAGCACCTAAGTTTCCGTTGGTTGCACATATTAGCGTGCCATGTTTGAGATCTATAGCGTTTGAAGTTAGAAGTGCTGCGGCACGGTCTCTGAAAGAGTTTGTGGGGTTTCTGGTTTCATCCTTTAGATACAATTCCATTAAGCCAAGTCTTTCAGCAAGTCTTTCCGCTTTACGTAGTGGTGTTCCGCCTTCACCTAGACTTACAACATGCTTCACTGGGGGGAGTAAGCTCCTGTATCTCCAAAAACGAAGCTTGCCAGAAAACTTGATTTTGCGATTTTTAGGTAAACTGACCGCGTATTCCAATGCTCCTCCACATTTTTCGCACTTGTTCTTTGGCGGATAGAATGGAAATTTCGAGCCGCATTGAACACATTTAAGAGCCATAACTTCACTCCATTTAATCAGTGTTTTCAGTTCCTTATTCTGTTTTTGATTGAACAAGTTCTGAAAGTTTTCGTAGAACACTTTTCTTTTCCAAGGGGCCTTCTTAGAGATCTCATTTAGGCTTTCTTGGCTAAGCCACAGTGTTTTTTGAGGTATTTGTCTAGTTTTTCTCCTAGTGTCTTTCCAAGCAAACCTTGTCGAATGTTTGTGTATTCTTCGCGGAGCATGTCAAAGTGATAGGAGTTCCATTTTTTACCATTAACTAGTACAGTTTGTCTCATGACTCCTCCTTTTTTGAATCCGCATGCTTCAAGCGTTTTGTGGGCACGGGTATTATACTCTACGCTCCAAGCTTCGCAACGTTCCATGTTTAGGAAGATGAAGCACATCTCAAGCAACGCAACAGTGATCTGTTTTCCATATCCTTTGCTCCAGTACTCCTTTTTTCCAATGTAAGTGCCTATGTCTGCGTTCTTCACGTTGCTCCACTCTTCTTTGCGTATAACTGCTGTTCCTATAGGTTCGTTCGTATCAATGAGTTCAACGATGAAATGAATTTCCTTGTTTTCCTTCGTCCACTTGTCATACTGTCTTTCAAGCTGCTCCATGCTCACAAAATTCAGAGGCTTGCTTCTTGAATACATCATCAGTTCAAAATCGTTTTCCCATTTATGCAGAAGCTTCAAATCATCCTTTTCTACGGGTCTGAATCGTATGTCTCCAAGCTCAAACATTCAAATTACCGCGTATGATATACGTACACTTTTATTTAACTTCTCAGAACAGCAAAATCTTCAGTTTTAGACTAGCAGATATATGAAAAAAGAGGAAGTTTACCACAGACTTTACTCGGCATGATAACGCCGTTTGTTGCTCAATAATGGGAAAATCTAAATGGGAGTTCGTTGTTGAATAATGGCAAATTGAGAGTTGATCATTATGAGCGAAGAGAAAGTGAAGGAAGACCCTGTTAAACTGCACAAGGATGCAAACGTGGTTTACGAGTTAGGCAAATACGAAGAAGCAAAAGAAAAATTTCTGCGAGCATCTGAGCTCTACTTGAAAAAGAACAACTTCTTCGACGCTTCGTCCATGCTTTACAAAGCTGGAGAATGCGACTACATGCTTAAAGATTACGACAGCGCTGTTGAGTATTTCCTGAAATCCGCCGACTTGTCCTTTGACAAAGGCTTTGACAGATTTGCAGTGAGCGCACTGGAATATGCAAGAGATTGCTACAAAGCATTGAAAAACAAAGAGAAAGCGAAAGAAACGGAAAAGAAGATAAAAGAAGTGAAAGCAAAACTGGCCGAATCATTCTAGAAAGGAAGCTTATCCCTTCAAATTCTTTTTCTCAAGCTTCTAAAAAATAACGTTTATTTTCTAAGCGGGCACCTCTAAACTCTAGAGCGAACTAAAGGTTAATGTCATGCCTACGTCCTTTAAAGCCTTGGCAGATCTTTGCGAAGAACTGGAAGCCACAAACAAGCGGCTTCGTATGATAGACCTTGTTTCAGATTTCTTGAATAATTTGGAAGCAGAAGAGGTTGAACCCGCTGTGTCTATGCTTCTTGGGAGACCTTTTCCAAAATGGAGTCAGCAAACTCTTGATGTGAGCTGGGCAACCTTGACTGGAATCATAAGACGCCTAACGAAAGCCGACTGGAAAGTTTTCATGGAAGCTTTTGGCAAGACTGGTGACGTAGGTTCAGCCACAAAAATACTCTTTGAAAGCAGTAAAGTTGGCAAGCAGTCAACACTTTTTGAGAGAAAGTTAACAATATTGGAGGTTAAACGTGGTTTTGAAGCCATTGCGCAACCCGCTGGATCAGGGTCTAGGGAGAAAAAGGAACGGTTCACAGAAGCTCTATTAAGTCTAGCCTCACCTCTCGAAGCAAAGTACTTAGTCAAAATATTCATAGGTGAAATGCGAACTGGCTTCTACGAGGGATTAATGGAGCAAGCAGTCTCAAAAGCCTTCCAAATTCCGCTGGAAATCGTGCAAAAAGCAAGCATGACCGTTGGCGATGTGGGAGATGTTGCAGCCATGGCAAAAAACCAAGGGAAAGAGGCACTGTTGAAGGTTGAGTTTAGGGTTTTTAGACCTGTTGGGCTTATGTTGGCTCAGACTGCAAGTGATGTTGCTGAGGCGTTGAAGGAGTATGGTGGCGAAACAGCCTTCGAACATAAACTGGATGGAGCAAGGGTTCAAATTCACAAGCGTGGCAATGATGTGAGGATTTTTAGTAGAAGACTAACAGACGTAACGCCGAGTCTACCTGAAATCGTACGATTGGTTCGAAAGAGCGTGAAAGCGGAAAAAGCAATTTTGGAAGGCGAAGTTATCGCTGTTAACAGTCAAGGCTACCCCATTCCATTTCAACATGTAATGCGTAGATTCAAAAGAGTTCACGCAATAGAAGACATGATTAAAAAAATCCCTGTCAAACTCTATCTGTTTGACGTTTTATACCTTAATGGAGAAAGCCTGATCTCTCTTCCGTACACACAGCGAAGGCAAATCTTAGCTGACCACACTGGAGAAATACAGTTAACAAAACAATTGGTTACAGACAAGATGGAAGAGGCTGAACGATTCTTGAAAGAGGCAATGGATGCTGGTCATGAAGGGCTTGTAGCTAAGAAACTTGACAGTGAATACACGCCGGGTATACGTGGAAAACGTTGGCTTAAGATAAAGCCTGTGCTTGAACCCTTAGATTTGGTTATTGTTGCAGCTGAATATGGTTACGGACGAAGACATGAGTGGCTTTCAGACTATTATTTGGCTGCCCGTGACATTGAAACAGGTGAGTTCTTGATGGTTGGAAAAACCTTCAAAGGTTTGACTGATGCGGAAATTATTGAAATGACTGAGCGGCTTAAAGAACTTACCATAAGAGAAGAAGGCAGAAGAGTAATCGTAATTCCCAAAATAGTTGTTGAAGTATTGTACAATGAACTTCAGAAAAGCCCAAAATACAAGTGTAGAATGGCTTTGCGTTTCGCAAGGATAAACCGGTTGAGAGAAGATAAAACTGTTGAAGAGGCAGACACTATACAGAGAGTCAGAGAAATATATGAAAAGCAGTTTCTGAAGAAGGGTAGATATAAAGCCTAAGTAAATAACGTTTATTACGGTCTAATTGACAAGGTTTTACGGGTGCCGGGGTGGCCGAACGGTTCAGGCGGCGGCCTGCAGAGCCGCTATATGTGGGTTCAATTCCCATCCCCGGCTTCAAGTAATAAACAGTTTTCGTTGTTAGAGCATACTGTCTAGCGGCTATTTTTCGAACCAGTTTGAGATTTTTATTTCTGGTTTTTGTTCTAGTTTTATGCCCATTGGGGCGAACGTTTGTTCTAAGGCGGTTGTCATGTTTCTAATGTAGTCTTGTACATTGATTTCCTTTACACTTTTTACATGTTCCACTGGTTTTACAGTGAACGTTTTGCCTTTATAGCTAAATGGTTTAACCTTGATGAAACGCACCGTGTCACCTCTGCCAACTTTTTTCCCTGTTTCCAAAAGCTGGACAGCACACTGGTATGGTTGCGGGGTCACCTTCACATCTGTTTCCATACGCTCCTTCGGATCAAAATACAGCTTTATCGAATACACCAAATCTTCAAGCTGAATTCGACGCTTCTTAAGCTCACCTATTGCATGCTGAGCAACCCTGACTATTCTTTTCTTTGCTAACTCGTATTCTTCAGAGGTTCCTGCATGGCTTAATTCTTTAACACAGTTTTGAAACACGTTTTGAATGAAGTTTGGCGAGTTGGATTTTATGGCTGTGAGTCCCTTAATGTCAGGTTCTCCATCTGGTAAAATGCCAAAATAAGCCTTTT
>Ga0209986_10002611_pt1 | contig 16348 bp, 15 predicted proteins | sample BlataG_FD_183168 | JGI IMG/M metagenome (GOLD analysis project Ga0209986, IMG submission 183168) | Deep subsurface microbial communities from Black Sea to uncover new lineages of life (NeLLi) - Black_00105 metaG (SPAdes) (version 2) | ecosystem: Environmental > Aquatic > Marine > Oceanic >...
TGTACTGTTATTTGGGCAGACAAGGTGCGCAACCTGGCAATGCAAGCCAAGGCTGTCAAGCACATTGGCATGAAGAAGGACATGGCTAGCTGAGATGATAGAGATTGTGTGGCTTTAATGATGGCTTTGCCTAGTGCTTCTATGAGGTGTATGCCTGCAGTGAGGCGATGCAGGACAAACGTTGCGGATTGGTGGGTGGGGAGCTTTCTGTGGTGAAGAGATGCTGGTTTGATGGTGTTGGTTTGCCATTGCTTGTTGTTTCTAATTTGGGTTTGGTGTAATGCAGTTATAAACTCTTCTAAAAGATATTGCATGTCTAGTTGGTGTAGTAGACGGGATAGTCTGCGTACTTCTTGGAGGTTTTTGAAGTAGGGTGCTCGTCGATGTTGTGAGCCGTTTTTGTAGAGCAGCTTCTCCAAGAGAAGTGTTTCCGTCTTGAACAAGGCGAAGGAGGAGATAAATGTCTGCTTGTAAAGTTGATGGGTAGAGTTATGGTTAGGATACGTGCTTGGCAATAGGAAGGAGAGAAGAAATAAGCTGAGAGAGGACTTACATCCAAGCTTGGAAGACTGGTGATTGGCTGAATTGCATCTGTATCCCAGCTAGTTTTCACAATACAGTCAACGGTTTCTATATACTTCATGGTACTATGTATAAATACAATTTTTCAAAATTTGAGATGAAATGCAGGCAAGCAGCTAGCATGGGCAATGGGTCTCCAATTTCTTCGTCCATCTGCGCAGCGGCGTTTCCCCAGAATCGGTCAAAAACAGACCAATAGAGCAGTGTGGAGACATTCCCACCACTTGATTATAATCTTACAGGTAGTATGATGCTAGACGTGGATAGCCCGTCATCAAGGTGAAACTCTCCTACACTCTGCATTTTTTCAACAACCATTTCTCCAAAATGGCAACAATTTCCTCAACATAAAATAAATCACTGAAATGGCAAGCTGGGAACCAATAACAACAGATAAAGAGAACTGCGTAAGCGCTACAGAGAGCCATTCCAAGCTAAACTTGCTTTCAAGCTCCATTAGAAAACCTCTGTCTCTGGTGCATTCCAATGCTGTGACCCCTTTGCGACTCCATAATGACGGGTCTGCAATCAAGGCACCTCCAAGCACCCTCTCCAATGCAAGCCTTGCTATTACAAAGGTAAGAAGGAGCGAATTATCTTAATTATAGAAAATCAACTGTATCACTTTCCTCCAGGCTTTCAGTTACACCAATACCTTCCATCTGTCTCACAATCCACAGGCAACACCTGCATCTAAGATCATGTCAGCAAGCTGGGAAGTCGACCTCGACTCCTACATTGCCAATCCAGGCAGCAATGCCTCCCCCACCGCCATCCAATCCAAACGGGCCACCCTCGTCGCTGCCATCCACGCAGACCACCAATCCCCTGACACGTGGTGGGCATTCTTCCAACACGAAGAGTATCTTTCCTCCACAGATCACTTCCCCCCCAGCCGCAACAACACCTATCTCTTTGAGCTCTACCGCTGGGCCACCAAGCTCATCCCTCGACAAGGCAACCACACCAAGGACAGCTTTGTAAAAATATGGATTGGCTTTGGCCGTCAGCAGTGGATGCGCAACCAAGATGACGGCAGGGATACTTTCAAGACACTTAAAAGTCAGCGTATTGGTCAGAATTGCAGTGCTGTATTTCTAGAATGGGCAACATTAGAGCACTGCAATGCAGGCGATACATACAAGGCCATGTCGGTGTTGTCAAAAGGGATAAAGGAAGGGGCTCAGCCGGTTGCTGCGTTGGAGACTATGACTACAGAGCTCAAGCAAGGCGGATTTACATATAGACCATTCTGGAAGCCATCATCAATAGAAGAAGAAGGAGGAGTTGGAAATGGTGCGGCGCCTGCTGCTCATACTAATACGACTACCACAGCTGCTGCTGCTGCTAATAGCAACAACAATAACAAGACCACTCATTCTGCCTTCACAACATGCCATGGAGCCTTCTCTACTCCAGCAGCTCAAGATGAAAGGTTACCAAGACCAGCTGTAAGTCAACCCACTACACTAGGAAGAGAACGTATGTATAGCAATACGCAAGTACCAGCTGCATCAACATCTAGTATTAACCAAGGAGGAGGAGGGCAGACGCGTCACCTGACAGAACATCTGAACAGAACGGTGCACAGCGTACACAGCGGAGGATCAAGTAAGAGTGGTAACAGCACCTCTGCTCTTGATAACGACAACATGACTGCACCAGCGAGCGTATCTCATTACCAACAGAGACGTAATGCGACAATCACGCTGCCTAAATACATACCATCTAATACCAATACCGTCAACATGAATAGAGCTGCTCCTGATGGTGGTAACAATGAGAACTCTTCTGGGTCAGGTGCCAGTGGAAGTGCCAACACCACAACATTGCTGAGCAACAATAGCAGCGGCAGCTCTGCAGGAGGAGCTAGCATCAGTGAAGAAGCAACTGTCGCCATTCAGAGTAGCGGTGGTGGTGGTCCTAATAGTGGTATTCATAGCAATCATAAAGCCAGTTCTTCTTCAACTGATTACCATCATCATCACTGCAATGTTCAGGAAGAAAAGACAATGCTCATCATCAACAGGCCACCTGGAACCATCAAACATGTGCCATCCTCTCATAGAGTCAATGAACAACAACAACAACAACAGAGAGAAGGCAGTGCACCTCTTCCATCATCAGCTTCAAAAGACACCAGGCCAGTGTCAAGGGCCCCCAAGGGTCTGTTGGGAGGAGGCAGCAGGGCACTACGAATTGCTCCTGTACCAGAAGCTGAGGAAGAAGAACAACAGCCAATAGTTCAAGCTGTTCATGTTCATACTACTAGTAATGGTGAGCATGTTACTGGTAGTCTCCCAGCTATTCCAGAACAATATCAACCACAGCGGCAGCGGCAGCAGCAGCAAGTAGAAGACGTCGCCATGATGCCACCTCCCCCAGCTCGTGTCACTCAGCAGGTACCTCCACCGGCACAGATACCACAACCACAACCACAACAACATGCATCAAGGCCAGGTAGACGAATAGTAGAAGATGAAAACTCAATAGTTGTCAAAGGAATCATGTACACCAAACTAGAATGTGTAGGCAAAGGAGGCTCCTCCAAAGTCTACAAAGTAATGGCCCCAAACCGTAAAATATTCGCCCTGAAAAGAATCAGATTCAGCGGCAGAGATCCCGAAGCAGCCAGTGGCTTTCTAGATGAAATCACTTTGCTCAACAGACTGAGAGGAGCCTCCAACATCATCCAGCTCATAGACTCCGAGGTGCACCACCAAGAAGGACTGATCTACATGGTACTGGAATGCGGCGACATTGATCTAGCCCGGTTACTGCAACGGCATGAAAAGAATAGAAGAGATCGTGCTGCTGCACTGCAAAGCAGTCTGACTCTGGGGGTGGATGAAAACTTTATTAGATTGTACTGGGAACAAATGCTACAGGCAGTTGATATTATTCACCGTCAACGAATTGTCCATAGTGATTTGAAACCAGCAAATTTCCTCATGGTGGAAGGTCAACTGAAATTGATCGACTTTGGTATAGCCAAGGCCATCCAGTCAGATACTACCTCCATAGCCAGGGAGAGCCAAGTGGGCACCCTGAATTACATGTCCCCCGAGGCAATTCTAGGTGGCTCCAACAACATCCGGGGAGGCCCCCCCATGAAGGTGGGCAGACCTTCAGACATATGGTCCTTGGGGTGTATCCTCTACCAAATGGCATATGGTCACACACCGTTTGCCCAATTGCCATTTATTCAAAAGATGCATGCTATCACAGATACACATCACAGTATACATTTTCCTCCCCTGAGGAACAGGGCGTTGTTGGATGTGATACAGAGGTGTCTGGATAGAGATCCCAAGCGCAGGATTACTATGCCAGAGTTGCTGGGGCATGCCTTCTTGAGACCTGAAGCTGGTGGTGGTAATAGTGGTGAGGAGAGTGGTTGTAAGATGGGAGAGGAGGATGAGTTAAATTTGAGTAGAGAACAGCTGAAAAAGCTGTTGATGAAGATGAAGGAATCAGGAGATGATGTTGATGTTGAGCAACTGGTGAAACAGTTATCGATTGGGAAAAATATGGATTGCTCTCCCATGGTAGGTGTTGTTGTGGAAGCCAAGCGTAGTAAGGCTGCACCACCGTCTCCACTACGAATTCCAATGCCACCCAAGGTAGGCGATAACAATAATAATAGCTTAAAACAAGCTACTGGCGGTGCATCTCAACAACAACTACAACAGCAGCATCAACCAATTTCATTAGCAGATGCAGCAGCATTGAAAGCAGCCTCAAGAGCAGAGCAAAGAGCCAACGCAATTGCAGCACTGGAGCAACAAGCAACAGCAGGCCCTGATCGTAGCAGTAGTGGTGGTGGTGGTGGTGGTGGTTACATGGCAAGGATGCCACTAGCCCCAGTACCAATGATGATCAGACAGCAAGATCTCGTACGTCAATCTGCTGCTACTCTTAAGAAGGGTAGAAGTTTAGATGTAGTCGGAGGAGTTGATCAGAGACACCAACATCAATCAAATGGAGGAGGAGGATTGGAGGATTCCCTGAGAAGGGGGGTGGAGAAGTTTCAGTTTGATGTGACAATGCATTCATCTGGGGATGCAACTAACAACACCAGCGATTTTAACATGCAATGATGGTCAACAAGAAAGAGCAAGGATATACTATTTTACAGCACTGGCTTTTTCAATACAACATACATGTAATTTAAATGTACACACCGACAGATCTGTCAACAACAAAATGTAGAGGTCAGTTTTTCATTCCTCCTTTCTTCTCATTCTCTAGTAATGCATACCTCTGTCATCAAATATATCAGCAACATGTACTGGCATTTCTAATATAGGTTTATCCCCAGCAAACTCTTCTACTGCTCTAAATGCCTCTATATGGCCAGCTACTACAAAGTGTATAACCAGGCGACGTCCAGCAGCGGTGGACCTGTTGCCCACGGTGTTGCCTATCCTTCTCAGGTGGATTTCTTTTTTAGCAGGTGGATCATAGTTGATGAGAAGAGCTGGCTGGAGGGGGGTGTTTTCCTTGGAAAGTACTTTCAGGCATGGATCTGTTGTAACGTAGATGTAGATGGGCTTTTTGTTGATATTGGTGGCTTGGTTTGAAGGAGGAGATGTGGTATTGTTATCGGCATTATTTGCTTCTGTGGAAGGTCTACATGTTGATTTGAAAGATTGTGCAGTAGCATTAATATCTCTCTCACTCATATCAGAGTGCGTCACCCAGAAATGCGTGTCTGGAAGGGCATAGGTGGCCGTGCATACGGAGTCGAGGCTGTCTCTCGAAGAGCAGCAAATGACAGTGCTGAGCGGGGCAACAGTTTCAAATGCACGTAATAAGTCTAAGAGTGTTGCTAACTTTGCGTCCTCTGTTCCACATGCTACGTAGAACATGCTGAGCACATGTTTGTGCACCTGAATGCTAGATTCTTGCATAATTTCTTTTTTTCTTGCATAAGTTTTGGCTGGATCAGATCAATGTTTTATTCCTCTTCTTCTTTCAGGAAGAATAACTCGCTGAATCGATCAAAAAAATATCAAATTCCCATGTATTTACAAAGAATTCATAGATCCTTTAAACAAACCATCCTTCCAGCTACACCCAATGCCATAACCCTCCGCTCTTCTCTCGATCTTTCTTCCTGCTCACTAACATCACACCTCCTGCCGTTGTTTTCTAATCTAAAGAATTAGCAATAGCCACTAGATCCTTCTTCTCAATGGCATCATTAATATTGGCTCCTCTAGATTGGAGATATTTCTTCAACTCAGCTACTGACATCGCCTCAAAGTTTGGTTTACCTTGCTGTGCAGGTGCAGGTGCAGGTCGTGTTGATGATGGAGGTGGTGCTTGGTATCTAGCTCCAGCCCCATACCCTTGGTATGCAGGCTGTGGCTGTGGTTGTTGTTGATGATGATAATAATACTGCTGCTGTTGTGGTTGTGGCTGCCCATAATAGTACTGTTGTGCTTGAGGAGGATGAGGATACCCACCACCATACCAACCAAATCCACTGCTGGGTTGTTGTCCATAATAACTTGGTGGAGGTCCAGCTTGGGGATGGTAGGGAGGGGGAGCTACACCAGCACCTCCGTATGCAGGTTGAGAATGTTGTTTTTGTTGTTGTTGTTGTTGAGTGTGGCACCCTCCATAGCCTCCAGCTGCTGCACCAGCACCTCCGTATGGTGGCGGCGCTTGTTGATGTTGTTGTTGATGGGAGGGGTACGGAGGCGGGGGAGCTCCGCCAGTAGGTCTTGGTCCTGCAGCTCCACTAGCAGGCCCAGCCCCACCACCTCCTGCAAATCCAGCAAATGTAGAGCTCATAGCCTTTCGTGGGCCTCTTCTTGTTTTGGCTGCCGCACCCACACTTTCAAAACACTTGCCTAGCAGCTTCAATGCCTTGGCTCTCACCTCCATCTGTTCTGGAGACACTGTAGTAGAGAATATTCTATCACACACAGCCTCTACAGTCTTTTCTATATCCAACACATTGATCTTCCACATGTTTTCCAGCATTTCCTGAGCTCTACTGGCCAAGGCTGCAGCTGCTTGCTCGGGGGGCATGCCGCTCTGCTGTAATTCCTTTTGAACTTGCATCAGACCAACTGCCCCTGAAATGGCTTTGAAATTTGTCTTCACTCCGTGTCCTGTTGACCTTAGGGATTCCCACACAAATCCAAGGCCTAGAACCTTCAAATCTTTTCCCAGTTGCTTGGCTGCTGCTCGGGTATACACATACCCAATTGTTTCCAAGCTCTCGGGGCCGAATGAGCTGGAAGACAGCTCCTCTGCTTCATCTCTCCATATATTTTCACATGCCTCCTTTCCCAAAGTGGCATACGAGTCAAGCCTGGCAGTCAGTGATTGGAACAGCTTGGCTTCTCTCTTCTGTCTAATTTCGTTCATCTTGGCCTTCATTGCTGGATCATTGGGATTGGGGGTTTGACCTGGGGCACTTTCAGCTGCTATACCTGCAGCAGATGCCATTTCCAGGGTTCCAATGAATTCTTCAAAGGCATCAGATCCAAACAAGACATTGAACAGCATGGTGGGATCAAGTTGAGCAGTGTCGCTGACCCCTGCCTCGCCGTATTTGTCGTATTTAGCTCTTGCATCTGGATCTGAGAGGACTTGGTAGGCAGCGCCGAGTTCTTGGAATTTGGCTGCTGCTTTGGCATCATCGGGATTTTTATCTGGATGAACACGTTTGGCTTGGAGATAATATGCTTTTTTGATCTGGGCCTGTATTGTATGTGTGTGTGATCAAGTTGGGAGAGGAGTTGTGGGGGCCGGTGGAATGAGATCTTTATTATTATTTTGTTGGGGTGGAGACAAAACGAGGTTTGGTTGATCGGCAGACTTACATGTGTTGCGTCAGCTGCAACAACCAAGATATCGTAAAACTTTGTTTCCTTTGGCATCTGTAAAAGACTAGGAGATTGAATTTGCTCACGACTGTGAATACAACCTCCCTGAGCGATTTTAATGTAAGTGCTTAATGTGTTGGTGATAATTTTATTCAGCCAATGTATCAATTTTATGATCCCTGCAAGCAGCTGTCTCTCCTTTTTAGTCTACAAACCACAGAGACAACTGCCAGCTGGCGATCTCTCTAGCTGCCCTCACTCTTTTTCTCAGTCAAACTTTCTCACAATTTCTCCACTAGGGGGAAAAGTCAGGTCCATCAAAACTACAAGCAACCAAAACAGTCTAGACTACGCGTCTTTCTATCTTCTTCTCTCTCAGATACTATACTATACGCTCTCTCTCTCTCTCTCTCTCTCTCTCTCTCTCTCTCTCTAATAATATATGCACCCCGTCTCCTTTCTCCCTCCCTCTCTCCCTCTCAAGGTAACGGTTCCTGTACATTTCCCAATCTATTCAAATGTAAATACGCATCAGTACCATATCCCTCCATTGATATTATCTGTAAATCACCGCCAAAATATCTAGCATACAATCTACTAATGGGTAGACCATACCCATATCCAGCCAGCACACTGGGCCCATCACTGCCTTCGGTTGTGTCATCATTGTCCATGTCATCCAGCGGAGATCTCGCTGTACTATATAAATACGTCCATATTCTGGGCAGACCCGATCTTGGGATACCACCACCTTCATCGCTGACCTTGATGGTGATGTCTTCCTCTCCCTCTGCCACCACCAGGCGGATGGGAGGTGGGTCGGTGTCAGAGTCTTCATATCTGTCGTTGACCGCTCTTAGAGAGTTTTTAACGAGCTCAAAGACCATGTGATGCAAGTGGGAGGGCACATAAGGGAAGGTGAAGTTGGGGTCTCCGTAGATGGAGACTTCAGGGGCAGATCCTTTCTCTCTCATGCAAATGGCTCTGGCGTCTTCAATGGCGTCGCTGCACACCTTGCCAGGGCTGCATTTGGTGTCAATCAGTCCAATGTGGTCTTCTCTTTGTGGTTCCTTCAACGCGATGTGTTGTCCAATGAGCATACGGATACCAATACGGGACATGTAGAACCCGTCTAGAAATTGGTGAATGTCTGGGAGATCATTAATCCCAACGACTGCATCCAGCTCTCGTTTTAATTCAGCGACGCCCATTGCCATCACCGGGACGACATTTCTATGGCGATGGTAGATGTGTCGGAGTAATTTAGTGAGTTCTACTTCATCATTGGCGGTATTTATTTTGGAAAATTGCCTTAGTTCTCTGAATGATTCTACATACCAGTCCCTCACTCTGAGGACCTGTGGTTTGGCAGACAGGCCATAGGGCAGGTTTTCTAGCTCTGCAACTCTGTGTGCGAGTCGGACCGGTAATTCATTGTGTAAAAATTGCGCTGAAAGAATAAGCTGTCTCTCTATGGGTTTAGATCCAAAGTCAAGCCTGCAGGAGAGAGAGTGGGGAGTGGGGAGAGGTGGGGGGTGGGTCTTGTCTGGTCGATGGAAAATTGAAGTGTGGTAGAGGAGGAAGGTTTTTCAAAAAGTGGACGACCCCCAAGCTTAAAATTGTAAGGCTACTCACATGTATTTCAGACTGACCCCTGTCTGCTTTTTCAAAGCGTTTGCAAATACGTCATTCACAAGCTCTTTTGGATAATGGTCACCCAATCGAACACTTCCTTGTTTCGATGACGCGACTGTGGCTCTTAAAGCTGCAGAAGCAGCTAGTCGTGCTGCAGAAGCCATCTCAGTCGCTATAGCCATAGACAGCTACACTGTGGCGTTCTTTCAATGCACAAGTGATTGAAACCTCAGAGACCTTTCGACATATATTTTCTCTATTGTTCGGAAAAGAAGAGATAACAGAACTCGTAATCAATTGCACTGCCACAACTTATCGAATGAATTACCGAAAAGGATTGGACCATCACTGATTTTTAGTCATCCAGAGGGAAGACGAAGAGAGGAGGAAGAGAGGTCGACAGCCCAACTCGGCGAGTTTCGATGCACCATGTTTTATTCTTGCATGTTTCCTCTTGTTTTTTGTGCAGTCCAATGGCAGGAATGATACAACGGATTTAAAAACCATGAATATATTGTGGGCTGAGATATGTTTTCAGCTTGGTAATTTTGACCAGTCGGCTGTGCAGATCGGATCGGAGCAGGCTGCGCTGAGCGTATCCATCTCCACGACCGTCGGTTGTTGTTTTTGATAGAAGAATTCGGTATACAGGTACAGGCATTTCAACCCCATAATTCGATCACATAGTGTCTATTCAAATCCATGACTAGAAAAATGAACGCTATTTCCAACCACCGATGCTAAGTTTCATCTCTTAACGGTATTTCCCAGCCATGTCGGACTTTTTTGGGTGTTACCTCTTGAAATCGCACCATCCACAATCCAAAGGACGCTCCTATATAGGGTGAGTATATTATCTCGAATCAACAACCAATTACAACCATTTCCCAATCTCTCTCACCGCCCTTTCCCAAACCTCACCTCTCTCCCCTCATTCCCATACACACAGGTTCACAGTCAACCCCCACAGACGCATCCGCCAACACAACGGAGACATAGCCAATGGAGCCTTCAAGACCAGAAAATGGCGTCCGTGGGAGATGGTCCTCCTCGTCTATGGCTTCCCCTCTCAAACCCAAGCTCTCCAATTCGAGTGGGCTTGGCAGCACCCAGAAAAATCCCTAGACATCCGCGACATTGCCAATAAAATGGGTAAAAAGGCTAGATATGGCGTAATAGGCAAAGTAGCAGTCCTCATGGAGATGTTGAATGCAGATCCTTGGAAATACTACCCTCTAAATGTGCAGTTTTTGTCAACAGAAATATCAGCAGAAAGGGGGAGGTGTATGGACCCTCCTCCTCATGTCAACCTCGTCACTGCTCCACTTGCTAGTCTGGTATTAGAGAATGCTGCAGCCAGTAAATCTGCAGCTTCAGGAAGTATACAACAAGGTTATGATCTTGACGAAGAAGGAGACGATGATGGGATGGAATCTGAGTTGGTCATGTCGGAACTAACTACTGTCACTCAACAACAACAATCAGAAAGTATCCTTTGCAGTGATGATGGTAATGATGATGATGATACAGAAAATGAAGCAACTACAAGGACAAGTAGCCAAATGAATAATAGCAAAATTAGCATCATTTCTACTAAAAAAGAAGCTATCGCTACCAACAACAACAACAAGAGGAGGAAGAAGAAATCCTTGACATCATGCCTAGTGTGTGGCATAGCTGCCTCTCGTACCTGGATTCCTTGCCCAACATGTTCAACCAGATGCCACGTAGGATGCCTAGCCAAGCATTATCTATCTATTGACCCTGGTGGTAGAACACTCCCTAGGAATGGGCACTGCCCTAGCTGCATGACAAAGAGTAGCTGGGTTGAAGCACTAGGAAGGACTGAAAATGTTGGATGGGCACAACATAAGAAAAGGAGGACTTGTAATAATAATATAGAGGGAGCAGGAGAGGATGATGGTGAAGGAGGTAATACAACCAAGGGAGCAGGTGGGGGCGGTAGTAGAGGAAGAAGAGCTGGTGTTGGTGCAACACCAATTAAAGCATCTCAGAGTGAATCTGTTGTCGTAGGAGAAAGCACAACAAAGAAGAAGAAGGCAACTCTGAAAGGAAGCCGACTTAATGGCCTGAGCAACCCACTACCGCCATTACCATTAGGAGAATCAGTAGCAACAAAGAGAACAGTCTCACAGATAGAAGACCTTTCTTCACAACAACTGCAATCATCTCAGCAGCATAGAAAGGCAGTGCCAATAAATTTTGATACTGATGAGGAGGTGGATGTAGGGGCCTATGAGGCACCTCCTTGGGATGATTATGGTGAGGTGGTGGTGATTGATAATGAAGAGGAGGAAGAAGAGATGGATAGCAATGGGACACATAAAGAAAGAGAAGAGGAGGAAGAAGAGATTGTTATTGAGGACACTCCCTCTCCACCGCCATTGATGCAAAGATTGATGATGACATCAAAGAATGTTGTTGGGACTGCAGCTGCTGCTAAAGAAAAGAAGGAAGAGGAGGAGGATGTTATTGTGATTCTTGATAGTGATGATGAATTAACTAATTAATTTAATTCATGTTTTAAAAAGTGACCATAGATACCATTGGCACACATCTTCTTCTCTTTTCAAAAGTTTCAATTCCGAGGCAGTTGAGAAGTATCATGCCCCATTGAATCCATCATCCTCTTCAAATCAAATTCTGAAGGTTTATGATTAAAAGACCTAACAAAAGCATGCTTCCTAGGATCTAAATAAAACTCATGTGTCAGCCTCATCAAGGTACTTGCCTCCAGTCGTGTCAATGCCGTTGGAGTCAGCACATCCCCCCTCACAAGGACGAGTCCTTTTCCCCCCGCTAGCTCGCTGTAATGAGTGAGTGACATGACAGGAGGGGAACTGGGGCCTTGTTGTTTGTATGCTTCTAGGGAGGTGATGAGGACATGGGGTAGTTGGTGTTGTATGAAGAACATTTCAAAGGCATTGGGGCCCTTGAAGACGGGGAGAACCATCATGGGGCTGGAGGTGGCATTTTCGGTGAATTTGAGGTATTGTGGGGCAGGGAGGACAGTGGCTAACCGGTTTTTAGATATATCTGAGTGGAACTGTGTAGGTGGAGGGAGGAGAAGGGGGAAAATTTAGGGTGGGTGAGTGTTTAGGAGTTGAGATGAAAGGAAAGGGGAAGGGTGTGGCGCTGGCTCTTACCTCGGCCCAGATGTCTTTGATCTGATTAGCGTCGTGTTTTTCAAAGATATCCTTCTTTACTATGTCCCACAGATTCCTGTGATTTGAATGTGTGGAGGTTTTAGTATGCTGAATTACGGCGGAAAGTTGTCAAAGAATGATTATTAATTATCACCTTGGGCTTGGCATGGAAGTGCCTACTGAATATGCTCTTATTTGATTGAGGATCTTCATAGATGCATCTGAGCATAATGTTAAACGATTCATTTTTTGTCGAATGTTATGCCGCACCATGACCACAATCACACAGCCTGAATGCCAACTTGAAGTGCGCTTCGACCAACTCCCAGAGCGTTGAGGTTTTAGAGTCAACAGCTCGACAATGAAATACAAAAAATAGGCTGCTTGTGATAAATAACCAAGTCATTGAGATGTTTAGAATGCGGTTCAACGCACGATTCTCTCAAAAACTCTCTCTATTCGCAAATGAAGATGCCAAACAGGAACTGAAATGAGTAGACAGCCCGAAACAACACGGCAATCAAGGCTTTCATTAACAGACCTTTCAAGTAGACGTTCATCGTCTCAGACAGATGTATCAACAACAAAAACAACTCGGGCCATCTCCTCCTCCCCACTCACAGACACCATTGTCGCCTCTTCTTCTTCTTCTGACAGAGTGCAAGTCACCCTCCGTATTCGCCCCCACCACTCCAATGAGACCCCACATGCCATTGCTGTACACAAAAACCTCAAATACATCACAATATACCGAGACTCCAGCCATGTATCCCCCTTTTCAGACTTCTCATTTGACTCTGTCCTCCCTCCCTCCTCCACACAAAGCGACGTGTACGATACCGCAGTCAGACCAGTCGTTGAGAGCGCTCTTCGTGGCTTCAACGGCACAGTCCTCTGTTATGGCCAAACTGGAGCTGGGAAGACGTATACACTCGGTTCTCTTGATTCGGAAGCTATAGGGATGATTCCCAGAGCTTTGGGGGAGATATTTTCATCTGCCGCAGCCGATTCTTCACACTCCTATTCACTGCATCTTTCCTATCTTCAAATATATAAGGAAAGCATTCAAGATTTACTGGTAGACACAGAAGGAGGAGGAGGGGATACAGGAGCAACCAATACAGCAACAACAGGAAGAGCGTCGTTACAAATAAGGGAAACACAAGAAGGAGGAGTCACTGTAGCAGGAGCTAAAAGAATACAAGTTTTATCCCTAGAAGATGCTCTCAAAGTATTAAAGTTCGGAGATAAGAATAGATCAGTAGCAGCTACATTAATGAATGCTCACTCTTCTAGATCACATGCTGTTGTTGAAGTTACCATAGTGAAAAGAAAAGGACTGATATCATCTGCTGCTGCATCTGCAACGGTGACAACACGACGTCGATCGCAGTATCAACGTGAAGATGCCCCTTCTACTACTTCTCTAGAAAGGGTACAAGTAGGCAAGTTGTTCCTAGTAGACCTGGCAGGATCAGAAAGATTAAAAAAGAGTGGATCTGTTGGTATTAGAGCAGAAGAAGCCAGAGCCATCAACCTGTCCCTGACTACTCTTGGTATGTGCGTAGCAGCCAGAGCAGAAGGGAGAAACGTAGTCCCCTTTAGAGACTCCAAACTGACTAGATTGCTGCAAGACTCCCTGGGAGGAAATGCCAAAACATCAATGATCATATGCGTATCTGACGCAGCTGAACATGCTGAGGAATCTCTAAACTCTCTGCAGTTTGGAAGCAGAGCGATGAGGGTGACGACCAGTGCAAAGGTCAATGTTAGACTGGATGGGGCAGCGCTGAGAGAGGAATTGAATGGGGGTGGGGCTAATCAGTTGTTGGAAAGAAGTTTGTTGGAAAAGGAAAGTGAGCTTGAAGAGATACAAGCAAAGCTGCTGGCAGAGCAAGAAGAGCATGCTGTGTTGGTTGAGAGTTTGAAACAAGAGAGAGAGGTGTTGGCTCAAAGAGCAGCTCAAGCAGAGGTGCAAAGAGAGCAACAATTGGCTGCTGAGAGAGCTCAGAAGAGCCAACTGCAAGCCAGGTTGAGTGAAATGAACGAAGAAGTGAGACAAAAGCAGGCTCTGGCTGAAGAAAACATGATTAAAGCACAGCAACTCATGCTGGTGCAACAAAAAGAAGCAGCCAACCAAGTTGAGCAAGTAAAAGCCAGTATGAAAAAGCAGCTGAGAGCTGTAGAGCAGCACTGGGAAGATAGAATGTCGAAGGAAGAGCAAAGATATGTAGCCTTGATTGAACACTTGGAGAGTCAACTAGGGTTGGAAAGGCAAAGAGCTGCAGTGGCTGCGTCTGATCAGGAACAACAGCTTGTTGAAGAGAGAGGAGAGAAGAAAAAGCTGCAGCAAGAGTTGACTGAAATAAGAGAGCAACTTAGGCAACAGGAGCTGTCATCACTGGATACAATCAAGCAACAGGAAGCTCGGCTTGATGTCCAACAGAAGGATGCAGCACAGCAAGTGGCAGAGCTCAAGGCAGCGTTGACAAGACAACAGCTCAGTGCAGATGGTCAAGTTGGAGATTTGGAATTAAGGCTCGCTAAATTACAAATAATGGCAGATCAGATGCAGTCTAAATTGGTAACAGAGCAGCAATATCATTCTAAATTGATTGAGACGCTGCAACACGAAAGGGAGATGTTGAAGGAGAAGACGGCTCGAGCAGAAGAAGAACACAATCAACTACTTGCTTTGCTGCAATCTGAGAATGGAAAATTAAAAGAGCAGGTGTTCGACATGATTGGGAAGCTTCAGCAGCAAGAGGAAGAATCGTCTAAACTGCTACATGATACCAATGAAGAGCATAATACTGCATTAAGGCTGTTAAATACACAATTACTGCTTCAAAATGAGGAAGAAATGCAGGCACTCAAAGAACGGTGTGCTCAGATGCTTGCTGAAAAGGATAGTGCCATTGCAGTCTATGAGAAGAAACAACAATCAATGCATGAAAATTTGCAGAATCTGGAAGATAAAGTTCAAGTGCTAGAAAATGTCGTTTCAGAAAAGCAAGAGCAGCTTGATAGTACGACTCAAGACAAGGATGCTGTGTCTGGTAGGCTGAGAGATACTACGGCTCAACTGGAAGACGTTTCATCTCAACTGGTAGCTGCGCAGCAAGCACTGGAAGATCAAAAGCAAGAGTACCAAGGGCGTGAAAATGCGTTGAAACAACAGATGGAAGATACCAAAAATACACTGCAGACAGATCTTGAAAACACCCTCACCTCCCTGGCAACGACAACTGCTGCAAATAAGCAGCTGCACAGCCAAACATCTGAACTTGCAGCTACTCTGGCAACAGCAAAAGCTCAGTTAATCAAGGAGTCTCAAGCTAGAAAGGTAGCAGAGCACCAAGGGTCGAGTCTATTAAAACAAAAAGAAGCCTACAAGGCTAGATTTAGAGGTGCAGAAGAGCATGCATTTACCCTCGTCTCCAAGATCGAATGCCTGGAGAGAAGTCGGCAAGTATTAATAGACATATTTGTACAGTCACATAGAACAAATGCAGCTGCCAGGACCATTCAAAGGGCATATAGAAACTACAAAATTAGATTATTGCACACAGCCAATGTTCAAGGCACGGTTGCCCTGTTGAAAGCAAGGCAAAACTTGGGGGACGTTGCCGCCAAGGCTGCTGGATTGGAGAGAGAAAGAGCTGCAAATTTGGTGTTTGATGGTAAAATGTTGATTGGGGATTGTCTGTCAGAGCTACAGGATACGTGTGAAACTCTCCTGGCATCTTTCATCTTGCCGTCCAAGGATTTGAAAGCTCTGCAGAGGTACAGGCAGACGCAGGCCCTGAATCAATCAAGGCGTGTTTCTGGTGGTGGTAGGGGCAGCGGAAGATTTCCAGGAAGTAATAGCAATGGTAATGCTGATACTAGTGTTAATAATGTAGCAATGGAGCTAGGAATTGAAATGATAGAAGGAGGAGGTGGGGAGGAGGATATTGGTGATGCATATATCAAAGCAGTGCATGGTCCCTTCACAAGGAGAAGAGTGTCTTCCTCATTTTCGGGAGCGTCTGGAGGGAGATGATTGTAACAGATGTGTCCATATATATGTTTATTGTTTTTACAAGTTAGCAAATAGTAGTTTTGTGGTAGTGTGTG
>Ga0209986_10002613_pt1 | contig 16336 bp, 16 predicted proteins | sample BlataG_FD_183168 | JGI IMG/M metagenome (GOLD analysis project Ga0209986, IMG submission 183168) | Deep subsurface microbial communities from Black Sea to uncover new lineages of life (NeLLi) - Black_00105 metaG (SPAdes) (version 2) | ecosystem: Environmental > Aquatic > Marine > Oceanic >...
CCAAGAACGCAGCTCGAAAGGGGTTCCGGTGGGCGGAGATGAGCTGGATTCTCGAAAATAACGACATGATGAATCGCTCCATCCGCCTGTTTGGCGGTGAAATCTACAAGACCTACCGGATGTATGAGAAGCGCCTGTAACAAAGTTATCGGCTCAGACTTGTAAACCCACCTTACCGCGGGGCTGTTTTACACCACAAATTTTATGGGTAATCACCTAATCAAGGTGGTCCTCTGTAGTTGTGGCGAATGGTGTTGAGGAATACAACAGGTTAAGCCCGGATTCATCCACCTGGTAAATCCAGCCCTGCAAAATATAGACGCCGTCCGGTCAATTCCCCTTATGGTGAGTTTCGAGCACCTGATCCTCTAGATAGGTTTGATCCTGGATGCGACTTGCATCTAGTGGACCTACCTCACATTTCCGTGCTACCGGGAACAACTCAACGTGCTCGGTGAGAAGATCGACCGCTTGCCGTGTGCCAACGATACGAGGTACATGCCAAGGATCAATGTCGGGCGAGAACGGAGGCAGCATATACTTCGCCCGGACTGCATAATCCGCTTCGAGGACAGCTTGTAGTGGTACACCTTCTGGAGAAACATAGGAGAACAATGCATCACGCCCCGCTTTGCTGTTGGGCCACACACTATACGGTAGGGCGATGATATTCCCCAAATAGGAAATTAGATCTTCCCGCTCAACCATGCTCAATAATTCGCGTAAATATACATCATTACGCTCAGCCTCCACAGGTATCCACCGTGGCTCGGTGAGGTCGAGCCGGGGATGCATGTAGAAATGATTGTAGGGGATGGCGTCATGGTCGATACACCAAGCTATAACCCGAGCAAGTTCGCCCTCACCGCCGGGATAGAGTTTGTCACCAAGATTGGGAAACAGGGCCACATGGAAGCCAAAATCCGGATGCTCCAGATAGAAGTACCACAGCACACCCAGCCCAGATTCAAGGCTCGGCTCCCCCTCTTCGGTCAATGAGATCTGATCGGCGAAGAATAAGTCGTCGATGGTTAGGATAAGCGGGCGCCGGCACTCAGAAACATGCAGGTTGCCTTCGAGCCAATCGCTCAATGATACGAGAGAGTAGCCGCTAGAGTAGAGACTTTCAAGATGAGCACGAAAGTCACCCAGGCGCGTTTTAACTTTCGTCGAGTACTCATAATGATCAGGAAGGAAACGGTGATAGACAAGGATCGGAACCTGCGGCTCAGAAGTCCATACAGTTGCTTCGAGATAGTAGGGCTCAGGTGTGGAGGTTGCAGGATAGGTAGGAGTGGAGGTTACAGTGGGGACAGGATGAGTCGTCTCTGCAAGTCGGTACAAGGGGATTGCAGCTGGGACCACATCTTCGGTTGGCACAAATGCCGCTTGATCGGCGGTTCCAGAGGCAACGGTTGAGCAAGCGGCAGTCACCGCTAGGTAGGAAAACAGGAGGAGCAGGCGCTTCACAGGTCGGGACCAACATCCTCGTTCACGTAGCGGGTTAATTCAGAGACACTCAATTGCTCGATGCCCAATTTATCCAATGTTCGGCCTCGTCGCCAGTAGTCGGTACGGTGAACGAAGCATGCCAAGCGGATGATGCTTTCAATACCCCGCACCGAAACGCCATAACGCTCCGCCAGAGAAGCAATTGGCACCAAGCTCATGGGGATATCCTCGAAAATGTAGCGGTGATATAACGTATTGGGCGCCTTGATCCCATAATAGCCGGTCTGGTTCTGTATCGCCTCGAAGAGATTCTCTCCTGATACGTTATAAGCGAGCTTGAGCCACTCCATAGCAGTACGAGCCCGAACACCGATCGCCGCAGCCACAGTCACTCGCTCGCGGTCTAACACCTCCAGTACCCGCGCTGTGGAGGGCGTCACGCCATCGACGTAGAACTGAAACTCGCCTCCGGTTGATTCGATCCTTCCAGCGTTCAGCAGCGTAATTGCCGGATGGAAAATGGCGCCCATGTTGTTAAGGCTGGTATGCAGGACATTAACCCCGTCAATGAACTCAGGAAAAGCCTTGCTTATCACACTCAGCACCTTTTTCGTCCGAGTCGCCGGCAACGCCGCCAGAGGTACGGCGTTCTTGATGCGAAAGATTCGGGCTTCAGCCGGTCCTTCTGATCGGCTGGCGTAGATAAAAGTCTCAGCTTCGGCGATCGTCACGTTGGCCGAGCACCCGGCATCACGTACTACCTTTCTAAATTCTATAGCCCCCCCAGTCCTTCCAGGATGAAGCACAACGATCTGACCATCCCGTAAATGGGGAGCAACTGAGTTTGCGATATCCCTATGCGCCGATGAAGGCACCACCACCATAATAATGTCAGCCTCGGCCAAGGCCTCAGCCATATTAGCAGTCACCCTCTCCAATTTCCCGAAACCGTGCGGGCCACCCTCGTAACTCTCGAGCTTTATGCCTCCCAGCTTTTTAACCGCTTCGACCCTGGCAGCGGTGCGGTTGTAGAGCGTGACCCGAAAACCCATTAAGCCCAAATGAGCTGCCATGGCTTTACCACCATTTCCAGCGCCGATCACGGTGTATGCATCTTTCTTGCTCATGACATTCCCCGCCCTTCTTTATGCTTCAAGATTAACTCCATCATCCTGTGAATTAATCACAGCAGTTCAGATCAATATGATTGCTGGATCAGTGCGTATGGTTGCTAGCTCACCCATGCTCACTACAATCCCAATTTAGCGATGCGCTCCGTCTCGGAGAGCGGTTCATTGCCCTCCAGGTCGATAGCCAGGCTGGCACCACGTTGATCGACCCGAGTCACAATACGGCCTAGAGCGAAGGGGTTATTGCGTAGATGAGGTGCGTCCAGGATGCCCACCGACACCGCTCGCGCCAGAGTGGTCGGATCAGCAAGTGGATCGGCAATGTCGGGAGAGGCCAAGCCGAGGATGGCATTCAGTGTGATTTGGGCTTCGGCGACCAGTTCTCTAACCCGCGCCTGCACCGTATGGTCAGCTGTCATGTCTGGAGCGCCATTTAATGCGTTAGCTATCGCCCGTCTGGCTAGGCCGCATGCCTCGATCACATCCGTGGCGGTCGCTGCATGATGAGCTTCAGTATGACCGACGACGTGTACAATGTGAGGACGCAGCGCCATTTGAAGATAGATGCTAGTTGAAAGATGTGCCCTAGCCTCGGTAGGATCGAGCGGGTAACTGAGTAAGCCGGTTCGCGTCTGACGCCAAATGCGGAAGTTAGGACCTGCCAATGGCTCGATCATTTCTAGACAGGCTAGCATCTTGGCTAAGTCCATCGCATCGGAAAGGCCGGCGGGACTGTTGAACATCATTTGGACAATGTAATCAGACACCCCGAAAGCGCGAGCGTTGTAGGCTGCAAGATACGCAGAGACCACAAAGATCACATCCGGTGCATCACGCATCCCCCAATGGTGAGGCTCGTTGAGTTCGACTGGGATCTCTCGCTCCCCGTACCACGCCATAACCCGTTGGTGTTCACCGATCGACCCTTCCAGGTCCCAGGGACCTCGACCATCCATCTGGTTAAACCAGAAAAGGGGGATGGCACACCAGGCGATGTTGATCGTCTTAACGTACATCTCCGCCAGCTTAATAAAATCGTCGGTGCCAGAGTAGGTGCGCACCAAGGGGAAATTCCCTCGCCGGCTAGCCTGGTAGAGGGAACGGTAGTCATCAGGTGAGCGCACTGGCACACCGCCCGCGCCTCGGGCGCGAGGGTCTTGACGTTCTGGATGGAATAAATTTTCTTGCGCATCTTGATCGATGCCGAGCGAGATCACATCCAGGACACCGGCGTCAGCGATGTGCTCAATGCCGGTAATAGTATCCTCTATCGTTGGCAGACCGAAGTGGTGGCGCAGCAACGGAAAAGGATCCTTCCAAGCAATGCGCTCGACCATAGACTGAGGGTAGTCCACCTCATTCCCTTCAGCTTGAGTCTGTCCCTTGAGATAGGCAAGCACAGCCTCTGCTGGCTGATTTCCGTCGAAGACGCGCTCGAAGAAACCAAGCGCTCGCGCTCTTTTAGCTACCGGCGGCGTGCCGCCAAATGCGAATCGTACCCCGGCCGCGTGCAACTCATCGGCCGCCTCGGCAAACTCGCCTAAAAGACGCTCGCCTGTCTCAGGCGTCAGCCGATAGGAGACTGCTACCAGATCAGCTCCCTCGCGCCGGACGGCTTGGAGGAAATCCTCCACAGAAACCGCTGGGCCTAAGAAAACCGTCTTCCAACCAGCGGCCTCGGCCAAGCGCAGGAAGCTTACCACCCCAGCGACGTGCACACACTCGCCCAGGGCTCCAGCAACTACCTTACCCGGGCATGGGTGGGCACCAGTCATATATAAATCCTTCTTCGATAGGCCGACGTACCTTTAGCCCAACACTGAAGCAAGTAAGAACCTGCAAGCGTTTTATTACGTCGGTAGAAGCCCAACTTGTGCGTGGTCCCTGCTACGCGGCGGGAGGAAATATTTTTTCAGGGGTTACAGGTAGTATACCAGAACTTGATAACGCTACCAGACGGACAAAATATCAAATCGTTTCCGCACCCAACATACTCCAAGAAGGAGCCCCTAAGTGATCCTAGAACCCCAACCAATTGAGGGACCAACCATACCTTAAAATAAATAATCCCCTCTTGCTGGACAAGATGCAGCCAAGAGGTTCTACTCCACATGGCTAGAGATAAGATAATCTCTTATGGCTCAGCTAGATTCACGCCAATTTTATTTTACAAGATCAAACCAAGAGTACGTGGTGTTATGAGAGAAAAACAGATTCAAATGTCCACAAAGAAGCCCGATATATCTAGAAACTACGGAACGGCACAGGTGTAAAGACCAGTAGAAAGATGATCAGCCCGGCGATTGCCAGCGCCTTGCGTCGCCGGTCGAGCGGGGTAATATTATCCAATGGTTGGGCGTACGTTCGCCCCAGGAAGAAGATCATCCCCGCCCAGAGATACCAACCGGGCCAGACAACCCCCATAACCACCAAAGCTACTACGATGAACGGTAATAACCGGGCAGCGCGACGACCGAGTAAGACATAGATTATGTGGCCACCATCAAATTGGCCGGCAGGAATTAGATTGAGCGCGGTGACTAAAAGACCAGCCCAACCAGCCCAAGCTATAGGATGCATGAACACATCGAGTCCACCATAGGGCACGGGGAGGCCGAGGAAAAAGTATCGCACCCAATACAGCACCGGGTTAACACCTCCAAAATCTACTGGGGCTGGCAATATTCTCCGCGTGACAAGATACTTTGCACCGAGGTAAATTAGAGAGTTGCCTTCCAACCCCTGGCCAAAAGCCTCTTCGGCGCTTAGCGGCAAGATGCCTATCTCAGAGAGTGAAAGCCCAAGCAGCAGAATTGGAATGGCCACAATCAATCCGGCTAGAGGACCCGCCAGCCCAATGTCCAACAGCACCCGACGGTTGCGGGGCGGCTCCTTCAGTTGGATGAAAGCCCCAAGTGTCCCAAAGGGACTGCTGGGAAAAGGTAAAAAATATGGCAGGCTCACCGCTGTCTTGTGATACCGGGCGGCGAGATAGTGTCCAAACTCATGCGCAGCCAAGATACCCAGCAGACTGACCGCGAACGGAATGCCCCTATCTAGACGATGTAGGAGGTTGAGAAAGAATTGGCCCAGGTTTGCGCCGATAGGACCTTGGTAGCCATACATCACACCGGACAGCAACATACTAAACAGGGTCAACAGGAACAACCCCAAATTAACCCATGGATTTGACCGCTTCGGCCGTATTAGACCAGGGACAGCCAGGATGATGTGTTCCTCACCCTTAGACCTAAATAGCAATGTTGTATCCTCGCGGGTGAAAACCGGTTTAAGGCGATCATACGCCTCCATTGAGTCCAGATACAACCGACCACGGAAGCGAGCAGCAAAACCCTGCTTCGCTCCGCCTGCGGTAACATCGCTAACCGCCATGACCTGCCGCACTGCCGGCAATAGACGTTCTACTAGATTAGGGACACCACTATGATCCTCTGAAACCATATCCAACCTTTAGAATAATAAGGCGGGAGTGGATGGGAGTCGAACCCACCACGGCCCGCTGAACGGCCCGCCACCGGTTTTGAAGACCGGGGAGCCCACCGGGACCCAACCACTCCCTTTTAGACTCTAAGGATACCGTATCGACCAAAGGGAATCAAGGGATGAATGTGAGATGATCTTACCCCCTTGGCTATCTCATCGGCTTGTGGTCAGTTAACCCAGGATCGGGGACTTCTTTGACCAAATCCTGCTACAATCTAACTATCTTTAGATGAAGCTGTATTCCCGATCGAATGGTATGGTCCAAAGGTGAGAGAGTGAAGACCTCTAAGCAGCGTACAGCTCACAAGCGAGATTATCATTGGATGATAACTTGGGGGCTCAACCAACTAGCCAACACATCTCCTCTACTACTTTCCGCGTTGTCTTTCACTATATTGCTAGCCGCCTGTGCTCATCAGGGCACGGTAGCTCCCTCCCCACAACCCATTCTCACCCGCACAAGTGTCCGGCTTGGACCGACCTGCACCGTGTCACCAGTACCACCCACATCAATCCCCACACCCCCGTCTCCCACTTTAGTCCCCATTCCTCCAATCTCGGGTGACGACTGGAGCCGAGGACCACAGGACGCGATTGTGACCCTTGTGGTGTACTCTGACTTCCAATGACCATATTGTGCCCAACTTGCGCCCGTGTTGGCGCAACTCGAAGAATGGCATCCAGAAGACCTGCGGGTGATTTTACGCCATTTTCCCCTCCTGCCAATTCACGACAAGGCCTCGCTGGCGGGGCAAGTAGCGGAGGCAGCCGGCGCTCAGGGATCCTTTTGGGTTATGCACGATCTGCTCTTTGCACGCTATGGTGAATGGGTTTCACTCTCACCTGAGGATTTCCAAGAATGGTTGCTAAATGTCTCATCGGACATGGGATTAGATGTACAACAATTCCGAAATGACCTTGAGAGCGGGCGTTATATACAGACCATGCAGGACGCCTTTCAGGGGGCAATAGCTTCGGGAATTAGCGGGACCCCGTATATTTTCTTTAACGGCTTCCTATTTCAACTCGAGCCGAATTTGACCAACCTGGAAGCCTCTATTCGGCTTGGAATTTTAGCTGACCACCAGTATGAAATTTACCCACCTATGTCGCTTGAAGATGGAGCGCTTTATATCGCTCATTTGCATTTGCAATCCGGTGATGTCGTCATCCAGCTATATCCTGATTACGCCCCACTGGCTGTAAATAGCTTCGTCTTCTTAGCTCGTGAAGGCTGGTTTGATGAAAACCCCATCCACCGCGTCCTGCCTGGAACACTTGTTGAGAGTGGAGACCCGAGCGCCACCGGGTTCGGTGGACCAGGTTATCACTTTGCAACTGAAATCGATGACGCCCTTACCTTCGATAACGCAGGAATGGTCGCGTTGACCAGCACCGGACCAGGGACAAACGGCAGTCAGTTCTTCATTACTCTCACCCCTCTCCCAGAGTTAAACAACAGCCGGACCATCTTCGGTCGCGTCACCCAAGGCCTCGATCTCCTTAAAAGTCTCAAAGGTCGGCAACCGATTGACGACCTGCTGACCCCTCCAGAAGCATTGATCATCTCGGTAACGATTGAGATGCGATGAACCAAGCAAATATCTCCCGTGACCCGCTGGATGTGATACTCTTCATCGTCTCTTTGAGCGGTATTCTTCTATGTCTGGTTATTGCTAGCGTAATATTCATAACCTCAGCCTTCACCCAATTGGTCGGAGACAGCATGGGGTTGCATTTTGCTGAAACGACCGCCGCCTCCATGGCCTTTATCGGTCTATGTGCCTTGCCGACCTGCCTCCTGAGCGGTCGGGCGCTTCTTGGTCGGCAACCTCCCTCCCCCCGTCCAGCTTCATCTTCCTGGCTTGCGGCGGTTGCCTTGCTTCCGTTTACATTAACCCTGGGTCACCTTGCTTACACCCAAAATGTACTCCCCAGCCTGATCAGCCCACTGGCTCATATCCTGACCGCCACCGTGCCGGCGCTGGTTGTGGTAACGATCGTACGCCGGAATGGTCCCTCTCTTTCTCCACGCCGACTTTGGGGACAATTTCTAGCTGGATTGTGGGCAGCCCCGCTCTTCTCCTTGATACTTGAAATTATTTTCATCATTCCAGTGGTGCTGGCCCTTGCCTTGGCCTTGTTGAACAATGAAACAGGTCAGGCATTAGTTCAAGCCATGGCCAATCCAGATCCATGGTCTGTCACCTTGGATGATGAGATCATCGTGTGGTTAATAAATGAGCCGTGGGTGATCTTGCTGATCCTGGGCTACATCGTCCTGGTCGTTCCCATAATCGAGGAAGCTGTCAAAACATTGGCCATTTGGCCACTTATCAGACATCGGCTAACGCCAGCAGCAGCATTTATAGGTGGTGTGCTGGGAGGTGCGGGTTACGGCTTATTCGAAGCGCTCTTCCTCACACAACCCGGCTCGTTATGGGCCACAACCATGATCGCTCGCATAGGCGCCACCCTGATACACACTTTCACCGCCGGCGTTGCCAGTTGGGGACTCGCCCAAGCTGTTAGAGAGCGAAGGTGGAGACGATTAGGACTAGCGTATTTCACCGCAGTTGGTATGCATGCGTTGTGGAATGCAGCGGCGATAGGAATCGTAATAGGCACTTTAGTCAGTGAAAGCCAGCTGACCGAACCCTCATCCGGTTTGTTGGGGATAATTAATATTATTGGGGTGACATTTCTAGTTGTCTTGAGCGCATTAGCTCTACGGGGACTTATTCGTACGCCCCAACGACTACTGCAGAAGAGCGGTCTCCCCGATAAATTCAAGCAAACCGTTTGAATCTAGAGGGTCCTCTCCCTAAGCAGAGCGGGCGCTATGGAGGATGTGGCATATGTTCGCTCTCTAAAAGAATTAGTTTACCGAGAAACTCCAGCTGCCCGGTTCATAGTTATGGAATTATCGCTTATTTGCTGCTTGGTGGTGATTAAAACCTCTCCACATAGGCCCTGCTTGACATCCCTATATCGCTATGCTACATTACCGCCGCCCTACGCAGCAATTTAAGACAATGCCTCTGGTCGCTAGGAGTTCAAACTTGGCCAAATCACGCACTGAACTCATGGTTGACCGTCTACACGATTTACAAGCCTCCTCTCCCGATGTAGAGGCTTCAGCTATAGTGAGTGTAGACGGTTTAACAATAGCATCCGCTTTACCAAGCAACGTGGAGGAAGACCGCGTCTCAGCCATGTCGGCGGCGATGATTTCCCTCGGCGAACGCATTTCAAGCGAATTGGGCCGGGGAAACCTCGATCAAGTTTACATCCGAGGAAAAAGCGGTTTTGTGATCCTAATGTCCGTGGGGGAGGAGGCAGTCCTAACGGTGCTAGCCCGCGAACAAGCCAAACTAGGCTTACTATTCCTCGACATGCACCGTGCGGTTGAAGACCTGATGATATTGATATGAAGATTGCACTGAAAAAAGCAGATAGACATGAAATGATCCTGGAGCGACAGGGTGGCTTCAATCGATAAGAGCGGTTATTACTACCCCAACAGAGCCGGTCGCATCTATTTGCAAGCTCTCGAAGATGTGATGGGTAAGAACGGGGTCAGCGCCATCCTCAACCTGGCTGGTCTCAAGTCTTGGATTGATAACTACCCTGCTGATGACATGGCGCGGGGGATCGACTTTGCTGAATTCTCGGCTATTAACGCTACTTTAGATGAGCTATACGGCCCGCGCAGCGGACACGGACTGGCGCGTCGCGCTGGCTGGACCACCTTCAATAACGTACTCCGCAACTTTGGCGCCCTGGCCGGCGTCAGCGATCTGGCGTTCAAAGTGCTCCCCCTACCCACCAAAATCGCAATCGGTCTGCCAGCCTTTGCTCGCATCTTTTCCCACATAAGCGATCAACAGAACATTGTAGAGGAGGAAGAAGACGCCTATATTTATCGCATCTATCGATGCCCTGTTTGTTGGGGACGACAGGCCGATGCGCCGGTGTGTTACCTGGCCGTTGGTTTGCTTGAAGAAAGTCTGCGCTGGGTCTCAGGCGGCCAAAGCTTCCGCGTTCAAGAGATATCCTGCCTCGCTGTCGGCGACGACGCCTGCGAATTCCGCATCGATAAAAAACCGATAGACTGAGACCTAACCTGCTATCCTCGATGGGTCAACTTACGGTTGTCATTCCCACCTATAACGAAGCTGAAAACCTACCCGCGCTTTCGGCGCAGTTATGGGCCCTCCCAATTCCCAACCTAAAGATCCTGGTGGTAGACGACGCTTCTCCGGATGGAACTGGTGATATCGCAGAGGAATTGGCTTCCCGTCATCCTGATCGGATATCCGTCATCCACAGAAAAGGGAAACTCGGTTTGGGCTCAGCTTATATCACCGGTTTTAAAAATGCTCTTATGAGTGGCGCAGAGGCTGTGGCGCAGATGGACGCCGACTTCTCCCACTCCCCTTCTTACTTGCCCAACTTCATAAAGAGCCTGGAGCAAGCCGATGCTGTGTTTGGTTCTCGTTATGTAAAAGGCGGTCAACTGGATGAACGTTGGGGGATTGGCCGTGTTTTTCTTTCCTGGTTCGGCAACGCGTATGCTCGAGCCATTCTTGGCTTGCACGTACTCGACGCTACAGGGGGCTATCGCCTTTGGCGACGCGATACCCTGATCGGTATGCCGCTAGACCGTATACGATCCAACGGCTATGTTTTCCAAGTCGAGATGGCCTTAGTCGCGCAGCGACTGGGTTATCGGATCCTCGAAATGCCAATATATTTTAAAGACCGGCGGATAGGTACCTCCAAAATGACATTTCGCATCCAGATCGAAGCCGCTTTCCGCGTCTGGCAATTGCTCCTACTGCACCGGAGCCTGAAACACACCCAGCGACAATCCGGCGGTTAAACCATCCATTTCTATCCTTGGGACACCCCCTTTGATTCCATAAAAATCTGCGCCAGACCTGCCCACGCCTCCAGGCTGAGTTCCTGTGCCCGGGAGTGAGGCCGAATAGCTGCTTCTTCCAACCAGACGTCAATCTGAGCTGGGGTCACACCTAGTCCGCCAGCCAGGGCATTGCGCAATTGCTTACGTTTCTGGTTAAACCCCGCTCGCGCCAGCCGGAATAATTGGGGTATAAGCAACCGGGACACCCTGGGTTCAGGATGGACATCCACGCGCAAAACCGCTGAATCGACCTTAGGTTTGGGATAGAAAGCCCTTGCTGGGATTCGCGCCACGACATGGGGCTCTCCATAAAGCTGGACGCTAATCGCAAGTAGATTCATCGCACCGGGTTTGGCGACGATTCGCTGGGCTACCTCTCGCTGCACAGTGAGCACAACCCGCTCCGCTGGGCGAGGTGATTCCATTAGGCGGCGGATTAATATTGAGGTGATATTGTAGGGGATGTTGGCAACCACCCGATAAGGTTGCTCACCAATAAGTGTCTCTAGATCAAGGCTGAGGATGTCCCCAGCAATTAGCTGTACATTTTCCAGGTCGTTCACCATTTGCTCAAGGACCGGTAAAAGGCGGCGATCAAATTCAACCGCGATGACCTGACGGGCTTCGCTCGCTAACCGCCTGGTAAGCGCCCCCAACCCGGCGCCAACCTCTAAAACGATCTCATCGCCGGTTAATTCCGCGGCTGCAACCACCTTCGCCAGAGCCCCGGAGTCGATCAGGAAGTTTTGACCCAGACGCGGGTTGGGACGAATGCCATACCTGCGCAAGATCGCTCGTGCGTTCAACGCGGAAGGTGGTAAATCATTATCCCTATTATTCACGACTTTACTCAAGGATAGTTTCGCTCTTGTTCCATGATGGCTATGCGCAGCGCGTTCAGAGGAGGAGATTCTATCGGCAAAAACAATGGCAGTGACTCGTCAAAATCACATCAACTTTGCCTCGGCCAAAAACTTCTCACGATTGGCTCGCCGTGCCAACTTGCCGCTGCTGGTTTTGATTAACCATTTGCGGTCAACAATCCAACTATAGCGCAAGGTAACATCGGAACCATGGGCGATTTCTTGTCGGATCTCTTCAGCGATCCGACGGCGCTCCTGGGGATCATTGGTGTCCACCTCGGCAACGATGGTAATCTCCTCGGTGCCTAACGTTTCATTGAACACACCAAAAGCGACGACCCGACCTGAATGTACTCCAGAGACCTCGCCGGCTAGTTCCTCCAGGTCCAGAGGATAAATATTTTTACCTCCTACAATAATTAAATCCTTCAATCGACCGGTCACGAACATTTCGCCATTTGCCAGGTAGCCCAGGTCTCCCGTCAAATACCAACCCTCATGAAACGCTTGCTTCGTGAGGTCGTCGCGGTTGTAGTAGCCACTTAACATGCAGGCGCCTTGTATGGCGATCTCACCGATGTGACGCTCTGGAAGCTCTCGCTGATCCTCACCAAGGATCCGCACTTTGGTGATCGAGATCGGCTGACCGGCAGAAAGGTTCATCATTGTATCCGACCCATTTTGAGCAGGCTGAGCAACTTGTTCCTGCATCGCCTTTCGATCAACTTCGTCCACCACCACTGGGCAGCCTATTCCTCCCTGTGTGACGGCGAAGACATTTTCGGCCATGGCGTAGCAGGTAGCTAGGGCCTCTCTGCGTAAACCATAGCGTTCAAATCTCTCAAGGAAAAGCTTGTGGCTTTTCCACCGCATCGGTTCAGAGCAGTTGATTACCGCTCGCCAACTCGAGAGGCTCACCCCTTCCATGTTGCGGTCGCTGACCTTTTGCGCGCAGAAGTTGTAGGCAAAGTTGGGCAACCAAGACAGGGTCCCCCGGTAACGCGAAACCGCCTGCAGCAGCCGGTGAGGCGCCCGTACCCAGTCAAAGGGCGACATCAAAACCAGCGTCGCCCGCAAGAGGATGGGCATGAGAAAACCGGCGATCAAACCCATGTCGTGATAAAGCGGCAACCAGTTCACAACGATGTCCTCATGGGTCATATGGATGGCATCGGCATAACTATAAACCTGGTTGAGGACCGCCCTATGGGAGAGCGCCACACCTTTTTGCAGACCGGTTGTGCCCGAGGAGTGCTGCAGCAGGACCAAGTCTTCCGTTGAGCGCTTTGCACCTGGCAAACAATCAAACATCAATTCCGAGATCGGGGTCACATCGCTGGGAAGCAGGATAGTACAGTCGAAATTAGCAGAGTGGACTGCTCTACGAGCTTGTGGAACGAATTCAGGATAAGTGATGATTGCCGCGGGTCGGGTGATCTCCATCAGGGATGAGAGCGACTCACGATAGCGATCAGGGGACATCTTCTCGGTAAGAAAGGGCATAATTGCTGGAATAGCCCCATGCAGAACAGCCCCAAAAAAAGCCTCGATCAGAGCCCGACCATGCTGAAGGATGAGCACTACAGGCTCGCCCTTACCCACGCCAGCTTGCGCCAGCGCCTGTGCATATCCCCCAGCTCCATGGAGCAATACCCGATATGAAATCGAACGGTCTAAATCCCCTTCCAGCAGGTGAATCGCGACACGGTCCGGGGTCTCCTGGTAGGAGAGAACTAGAACATCGACCAAAGTAGTCATTCAGCTCCACCGGCCCGGCGTCGGGAGATCAATTCGGCCAATTGCTCCACCGTATCGAACACCACCGAGGTCAATTCCGTGTCCTCGATCCGAACGCCGAAAGTATCTTCCACGTAGAGGGCAAGATCGACCAAGCTGAACGAGTCAATGAGCCCACTCGAGACCAGTGGCTCATCCTTCATCACAACCCGTGTCGAGTCCTTCAGGATCTCACCGGCGATGTAGCGAGCAATCTGTTCCTTCATAATCAACTGTCTCATAAATTGTATTATCGAGTCTACTGAGAAAAACAGCCACCAACCGCGAGAAGAGTCCTTGAACAAAGGTTTACTTTGCATCCATTACACCGACACCGCAGAAAATCAATAGCTGGTCAGAAACCTAGGGTTGCTGTCTGGGCGCTGAAATACTGGTCCACACAGCGTCAAGCGCTTGCAATGCGGTCAGGTTTCGCCAAGGCCAGGCGGCTTGCATCCGCTCTGGGTCGTCATAGTAATTCCCGGCAAAGGTTAAGTGGAATCCATCGTCCATTAAACCGTGAGCCGGCAGGGGTTGAACAGCCTTCCAGAAATTCCACAGTGGGATATCGTGCTCCTGGGCCAGCTTAACGATAGCGATGTTGATACTGTGGTCGCCCTCCAAATTATCTGCCTTGGTGGTCAAGATCGGCACCACACCGTGATCGATCGTGACCTCAATGATCTCTCGCAGATACTCCTCATAGCTTTCTGGCTCCTTCTCCCACCAAGTCTCCAAGCTGATGATGGCTATGATCGGTTTATTAATCCTATACTCACACTCCAATGGGGTTTCTCCGGAATTACACTCATCTGGATTGGCCCAGAAAGGCGAAAGGATCGAAGCAGCGTTATAACCACGTCGGACCGCCTGACTCTCTCGGGAAAACGAACCGCCGAACCAATCGATTGTGCCCTGAAGATAGTCGTACTCATCTCCCAGTGAAAACTCACCCGGGTCATCGAATACCGCCATGAACATCGAGGGGACATTCTGGCAGTCGCCGACATTGGAAAATGCGTGAGGGTTATTGCCACTCATAAAACCACGCTGGTATATCTCGCGCGCGGTCTCACTAACCTCCGGAATGATTGGCATACTCTTCCACGCATCCGGAGCCAAAGTAACTCTCGTCGTTGGCGTAGGGGGAATCTCGTCGATGGAACTATCATGAATGGTTGGACTCGGCGATGGTTCAGTACTTCCCTGGATCTCAGCCTGTAAACCAGCACAACCAGCATTAACCCACCCTAGCAGCGCGATGGTCAGCAGCCAAGCTAAACATACCCAAGTCCGTCTGGACAGGTTTCGAGCTGTAAATTTCGCCTCACTCACAAGCTCTATGTCTCCTCACGGAATGCGGTTGGCATGTTCCAGGATGGCCACACCGAGCAAGCTAACTACCTGCTCCACACCTGCAGGCGAGTAATGAATGGCGCTCTCGGTGAACTCGCCTGAGGATAACACGTCCCAAAGATCCAGGATTGGCCAACCCTCCACCGCGCATCGCTCGGCCAGCATATGTCGGTACTCATCGTATGCCCAACGCGGGTAATATGAATTGTAGCGAATATCGCTGTTCAACCCCTGGCTGATGAAGATCGGTTCATTGACCAGCAGCACAGGAACATCTCCGGCCTGCTCAATCCCGGCTGCCAGTACATCGAATGCTAAGTCGCCAGCCTTCAACTCACCCGATCCGAATCCCTGGAACGTATCGTCGGCGGGAAGATCTACTATGAGTCGATTATATGTTTCTGGGATATGATGGTCAACGGACGTGGAAGCCCACATCGCGCCATACAACTGGAGACGGACCAGGTCAGCAAGCTGCTTGCGCTGCCCGATGATTGTCCGATCCCAAAAGGATAAGTCCAAGAATCTCTCGTCTTGAGGGTCGAGTTGAATAATATGGCGCTGGATTAACGCCCGTGTCGGCCCAGGATTTCTTTGAGTAACGGGTGAGTCGAGCTGCTTCCAGGTTGGAAGCGATTCAAGCGTCACGAACCACAAAATAAGGTCAGGCTGGTAACGTAAACCGCGCTCTAGGAGCAGGAGATCCTTGGTAACCGACATTGTGGGATACCCAAGGTTGAAGGCCCGGACCATTCTACCGCTAGAGGTTTGATAATCAGAAGAGTTAACCCTCGCTGACAGAGTTTGATCTGGCTTGAGCAAGAAGCCCCAAACAGAGGAATCACCCAAGATCAACACCCGGTACTCATCGCCCATTTTACTTGCTCTATGAATCTCGTGTGAAGCCAGCATGGTCTCCAATTGGGTGATAGTCAGGTTATATGATCGTTTGGGGTCGCTGCCATATGGCAGGCGTGACCGACCTGGATAGAGCAGGTTATAGAGCGAAATCTGTCCCAGAAATGCCAACGGGTTCAAGAGAGCATAGCTCAGATTCAGAACGATAAAGATCACCGAAGCTCTAAACAGCACATTTCCCACTGTACGCCATACTAAAGGTCTACTGAAATTGGTGGATCCAGCCCTATTCGTCATTGGTTCACATCCCAAATAGGCGGCCGAGGACGGTCATAGACAAACCAATTTCCGGCAAGGCGAACCAGACCCACCCGATAGTGACGAAGTGGAAGGTCAGCAGAACGCTCGCCGCCTTTACCGCGCGGCTTGAGCGTAGACTTGGTGGAAGGACATGCGAGTGTGGCTTAAGA
>Ga0209986_10002614_pt1 | contig 16336 bp, 14 predicted proteins | sample BlataG_FD_183168 | JGI IMG/M metagenome (GOLD analysis project Ga0209986, IMG submission 183168) | Deep subsurface microbial communities from Black Sea to uncover new lineages of life (NeLLi) - Black_00105 metaG (SPAdes) (version 2) | ecosystem: Environmental > Aquatic > Marine > Oceanic >...
CAGCTTTTTCCTTAAATTATTATTGGCGGCCTGAGACAAAAAAAGAGTAACTATAGTCGCTTCACTTAAATCCTTGCGAAAAAAATTCCCCCAGATGAGGCCCGTTTTTTTGCTTAACCCTGAAATTATTATCCTCACCCAGGTATAAAGGCATCGGAAAGGATCGGCTTCTATGCCTATGGATCTAGCGCCGTATTCTCTGGTGGCTATGATTATAATCCTTCCGTCCCCGCATCCCAGATCATAGACGATGTCCTCAGGTTTGACTTCGGCTAAGGAGAGCATTCTTCTTACAGTGGGTAAGGGAGTGGGACTCCATCCAGCACCGATGAAAACGGTCCAGAATTTTGATGCTACGAATGCCACAACCGCCAATCCAATCACCAAAAGAATAATCATTTGTATCCTGAACAGGGTGGGGTATCAATTATTATAACCGTGCGCTATCCTATGTTTCCCTTTGAACTTTGTCAAGTGAGGAGGCGCCAAGGAGGGGGTGATGATATTGCTCTAGTCAAGTTCACCACATTTGACACGCCTTTCTGAGGCTGGTATATATGGATAAGCTCTCAAAATAATCAGTGTAAATGGAGGAACCATTGTTCATCAGCTTTGAAGGAATAGATAAGAGTGGAAAAAGTAGTCAGGTTAAGCTTCTGACTGAGTATCTTGAAAAGATGAACTATGAGGTGGTCAAGACCTGTGAGCCGGGAGGAACTCGGGTGGGGCAAAAGATCAAGCTCATTCTCCTTCGGCCTTCATCTCAGATAAGTAGCATCAGCGAGTTTTTCCTTTATTTAGCTGATCGGGCAGAACACGTGAGACAAGTAATCAAGCTCGCTTTAGAGGCCAGGAAAATTGTAATCTCGGATCGTTTTAGTGACGCCACCGTGGCCTATCAGGGATACGGGAGAGGATTAGATATAGCCTGGATAGAGGCCTTGAATGAAAAAGCAACCCAGGGTATCCTGCCTGAGATAACTTTCCTTCTCGATATTAATCCTGACCTAGCCAGACAGCGTGCAAAAAAAAAGGATAGGATAGAAAGAGAAGAAATTGATTTTCATCACCGGGTTCGTCAAGGGTATCTTGAGCTGGCTAAATTGCATCCTGAGAGAATAAAGATAATGGACGGGGAAGGCAGTCCTAAAGAAATCCATCTGGCAATAAGAAAGATAATATTAAAATATCTATAAAAGTTAAGAGAGAATTTATGTCTTTTGAAGAGATAAAGGGTCAAGCTCGGGCTATAAAAATTCTGCAGAAAGAGATAGCTACTTCATCTCTCCCCGGGGCCTATTTGTTTGTGGGCCCCACGGGGGTTGGGAAGGCGCTCACTGCCTTAACCTTTACCAAGATATTGAATTGTAAGAGCGACCAGCTAGATAGCTGTGACCGTTGTTCCTCTTGTCGAAAGATCGATCATCTGAATCATCCAGATGTGCGAGTTATAATCCCGGAAGAAGGCTCCATAAAGATCGAGCAGATTAGAGATTTAAAAAGACAGACAGGATATAAGCTTTTTGAGGGAAAGAAAAAGGTTTGGATTATAAAAGAGGCAGATAAGCTCACTCTAGAGGCGGCTAATTCCCTGCTTAAGATACTGGAGGAGCCTCCCCCAGATACTGTTTTTATATTAATTAGCAAAACTCAAGAAAGACTGCTTCCTACCATCCTTTCTCGCTGCGAAATTGTTCGTTTCTTTCCTCTTTCTTCTGAAGCCTTGGATTCGATTATAGCCGATTATTTACCCCCGGACTCCCGCAAGGCAGACCTTATAAAAAAATTGGCCAGAGGAAGAGTGGGGGAGGTATTGAGCATGATAAAAGATGAGAATATACTAAAGACCAGAGAGGTTGTCCTGGATATTCTGAGTAAAAAAATAAGTCTGGAAGATATTTTCCAATGGGTGAGCAAATGCAAAGATTATGGAACTACTGAGCTAGAGAGAATTCTTGATATTATCATTTTCTGGTTTGGGGATCTTTTAATCTTAAAACAGGGAATAAGCAGGCGAGTGGTTAACTATGACCGTATGGAGGAGTTAAAAAGTGAGAAAGAGACCTACTGTTATGGTGCTATAAAAGAGGCTATAGAGACGGTGGAAAGGACAAAAGGTTATCTTAAGTGTAACGTCAATCAATCTCTGGCTCTGGAGGCTATGTGGCTAAAGTTAAGGCAATATCAAGGAAGAGAATGAATGGGAAAAAATGTGGCAAGAAGCTGCGATTTTGTATTGAATATAGATGAATACTCCCGCGGAATGCTCTTTTTGTTGAGGAGGTGAAGCAAAGTCTAAGCAGAATAATGGTTGTGAAAAAAACAGACAGGGGGAGGGGAGAATTTGATGAGTGTAAAGGAGATGTTCGATTTAAGCGGTGAAAAGGCAATTGTGACCGGTGCGGCTCGGGGGCTGGGGGAGCAAATGGCTCTGGCACTGGCAGAAGCTGGAGCAGATGTGGCAGTGGTAGATGTAAACATAGATGCAGCATGCAGAGTAACTGATCATATTCGAAATATTGACAGAGACTCTATTGCTATAAAGGCTGATGTGACGAAGGTTGCCGATGTGGAAAATATGGTAAAAGTGGCCAAAGATAGGTTCGGCAAAATTGATATTTTAATTAACAACGCCGGGATTACTATCAATGTACCTGCGGAAGAGATGAGTAAAGAGGAATGGGACAGGGTGATCGAAGTTAACCTGACCGGAGTTTTCCTCTGCGCTCAGGCGGTGGGAAGGGAAATGATCAAACAAAAAAAGGGTAATGTAATCAATATATCTTCCATGTCGGGGTTAATTGCCAACAGACCTCAACCCCAAATTTCTTACAATACCTCCAAAGCTGGGGTCATTATGATTACAAGGTCGTTGGCTTCGGAATGGCGAAAGTACAATATAAGAGTCAATGCTATTGCTCCGGGATATATGAGAACACCCCTTGTGGATGAAGTGTTTCCGAAATATGGGAAAGGTTGGTCTTCTTTAACCCCCATGGGAAGAATCGGGGATCCTTACGAAATAAAGGGTTCTGCTTTGTTTTTAGCTTCCAGAGCATCCAGTTTTGTAACCGGAAGTGTACTGGTAATGGACGGTGGCTACACTATCTGGTGAATTAGGTTGTCACTTATTTGACAAAAAAAATAAATATGTTAACAATTGGTTATGAAGTTAGATCCTTACTCTAACAAGAAAAGCTAGAAATAAAAGCCTCAAGGGGAGGTGAGAGCATTTAGATAGGCCAGTCTAGCTTGGAAATAAGTGAAAGTTTTCACAGGAGAAAAGAGTCGGAAAAACCAAGGAGTTTTTTCGAAGCTTCTCAGAGAAATCTGAACCATCTCATAAAAGGAGAAAAACAAATGGGAAGAAAAATAGTGGTACTTTTTGTGGCAGTGGCGGTGCTTTGCATGACTATACCCGCTTATGCAACCACAGACGAATGGTGGAAAAAAGCTGCGGCTCCGTACAAAGGAATAACCTTGAAGGGAATCGGGCAATCTACTCCTCCTTCCGAAGTCGTACGTGACGTAATAGCACCTGAGTTTGAGAAACTGACCGGTATAAAAATTGACTTTGAAGTGCAACCCTGGGGTGTGCAGTATGAGAAGGTCATTCGTGATATGGATACGGGAGCGGGGATATATGACTTCGCCTACATAGAACAGGATGGTATCTATGGTTTTCTCCAGAAGGATTGGCTGGTGGATATGACCAAGATTTGGCAAGAGCATCCTGAGTTGACCGACCCTGACTTAGACCTGGCCGATTTTACCAAATTCATTGAGTACTACAAAGATCCGGCCACCGGGCACATTTATGGCCTTCCCTTTGAGGCTTTCTTGAAGATGTACGTTTATCGCACGGATTTGTTCGAGGATCCGGAAATCATGCGAGCCTTTAAATCTGAATATGGATGGGACTTGCGGCCAGCTATAAATTGGGAAGAGTACGAACAGATTGCCAAGTTCTTTACCGAATGGGGAAAGAAGAAGGGTATAGAGCTCTACGGACATACCGCTCAGGCCAAAACTGGTTATCAGGCACTTCCCTACGAGATGGTGGAATCCATCTGGCCGACGTGGGGTATCTACAACTGGGGAATTAACCTCAATAACTGGAGGACCAGCGTAAAGAATGGTGGTACCTTGAATAGTGATTTAGCCAAGGAGGCCTTCAGGTGGTATATAGATATGTTACAGTATGCTCCTCCTGGAGTCAAAACCTACACCTGGGACGAAGAAGCTGCCAGTTTGGCGGCGGGGAAAGTGGCCCAGGGACTTACTTACTGTGAGTTTCTCGGCGCTCTGTTGGCCGTTCCCGAAAAGTCAAAAATCGTGGGAAAATTTGCAGTTACCATGCCTCCCAGTTCGCCTCAATCCATGAATGAGGCAGTCAGAGGTATTGGGTACCTGGGCTACTATGACGGGGCATCCTATTCCATACTGCACGCTGCCAAGAACCCCCTGCCCGCCGCGCTGTTTATTCAGTTTATTGTGAGAAAGGATTTTGCTATAGAGTATGCCCGTCGGGCGAGCAGAGTGGTGAGAAAATCAACCTTTGCTTCTCCGATGTTGAAAGAACTAGACCAACAACAGGGGGGATATTTCACGGCCTTCCAAAAATATGAGTTCCTGTTCGCTGGGGCTGCTCCTCTACCGATGCACCTGGTGATCATTGATATCTACATGGACTGGATTTCCAAGGCGGTGGCCGGTGAGGTATCGCCCGACGATGCTCTTGATTCTCTCGCCGAGGAGATTGACAGCACCATGATTGAGATGGGTTACTAAGGCTACAATAATGCATGGGACAGAGTTAAAAGGGTGGGGTTTTCTCAGCCCCACCCTTGTTGTTTTAGGGTTTGTAGGAATCTTTCCCTTTGTCTATGTGCTCTATTTAAGTTTATTTTATTATAATATTTTCTCTCTTCGCGGAATGGTTTATGTGGGCATAAACAATTTTAGAAAGTTGATGAACGACCCTAAGTTTATGAGTGCACTTTCCAAGGGTCTTCTATTCGTGATGGTGACCTGTGGCGTGGAGATTACTCTTGGTCTGGCAATAGCGTTGCTTCTTTCTAAGAAGTTTGTGGGACGAGGAGTCTTGCGAACGATCATGACGCTCCCGCTGGCGATGGCGCCGGTGGCCATTGGAAGCATGTGGATTGTCATTACTCGGCCAGCGGTCGGGCCAGTGAGCTACTGGCTGGGTAAGCTGGGTATTTCCTATGACATTTCCGAGAGTGCCCTGCAGGCCTTTTTCACCACCGTAATTATGGACGTGTGGCACTGGACTCCCTTCGTTATCCTTGCATTCCTGGCCGGGTTAACTTCTCTTCCCCGGGAACCGATGGAGGCGGCCCGGGTGGACGGCGCCGGCCCGTGGCAGACCTTCCGTCACGTTATCTTCCCGCTGATGAGGCCGATTCTGGTTACAATCGTTTTTATACGCATTATGGATACCTTCAGAATTTATGACGAGGTGTGGGCGCTGACCAGTGGGGGGCCAGGTACGGCCACCAAGTATGTCAGCATTCATCTGGTGAGAATGGTGTTGGCGCGACAAGAATACGGATACGGGGCGAGCATGTCGGTCTTCTTGCTGTACCTGACGATTGTCATGTGCTGGGTACTGCTGAACCTGATTACCAGAGTGAAGAGGGAAGTCTATGCAGAATAGGCGGGCGAAGCTAATTTTTATCTACATTGCCTTTATTGGTATGGCCGTAGCCGTGCTTTTCCCTCTCTATTGGACTTTGCTGGTCTCTACCACGACGAAGATAGCATTATTTGAGAAACCCATACCCTACATAACCGGATTCGTGGTAGAAAACTATAGCAGGCCTTTTCTGACGGATCTCTATGGAGGCTATCTGCTAAACTCTCTCATCATTGCCTCGGGCAATGCGGCCTTGGTACTGGCATTAGCTATACCGGCAGCTTACGCTTTATGCAGGTTCAAAATCCGGGGACGGGAGCACATTTTCTTCTGGTTAATTACCAATCGGATGGCTCCTCCGGCCAGTTTTATTATTCCCTTGTACATGATTTTCAGCGGGAGTGTTTTTCGCGGAATTCGGCTTATGGATACGCACTTGGGAATGATTCTGGTGTACTGCATCTTCAACCTTCCTTTTGCCATTTGGTTACTCAAGGGCATGATAGATGCTATTCCGGTGGAGTTGGATGAAGCGGCCGTGGTTGACGGTTGTTCCTATTTGGGAATTCTCTGGAAAATTATTATCCCAGTGGCCAAGCCATCGATTGCCGTTACCGCCGTTCTTATCTGGCTTTTCAGTTGGAATGAGATGTTGTTTGCCAGTGTTCTCACTGGTACCAGAGCGAACACTATAACCTGTGGGGTGCTTAAGTTTGTGACGGTGGTCGGAATAGACTGGGGAGAGATGGCCGCGGTCTCGATTGTTTGCTTGATTCCTGCAGCTATCCTTGTAGGGGTTGCCCAAAAACATATTGTGGCAGGTCTCAGTTTTGGTGCGGTGAAAGAATGAGCTGTTCCGATTAAGAAAGTGATCGACAATTGTAGATTAAGAGGCTAACTGTTGCAAAGTGAGTCAAGTAATGAGTTGTGAGGTAGAAAGTATGAAAGTGAACAATGTGGAAGCTTTGTCAGAGGAAATAAGAGGATTCTTGCAAACTGATGAAAACCAAAGACGGTCCAAACTATGGAAGCCACAGACCAATAATGCAGAAGCTTATTGGCATGGACGTCCGCAGGAAGGACTTGATGGTATACCTTTTACTGTCGAACCAGAGCACGAAATGTGGGCCAAGATTTTTGGCTTCGGTTTGGATGAGTACTACACGCAAGGGCCAACTTACCTGGTGGCAGATCTGAAGATGAAAATATACCGTTTTGAAAACTTCTCCGATGGTACGCCAATAGGAAAAGATATTTCACTATGGATGGGGGCTGGCTTTGAGGCCAGTTTGTTTGGATTGAAGCAGGTGTATACCAAAGATAAGGATCCCTGGATCGGAAGAGAGCCGTTATTGAAAAATAAGAGTGACTTGGATAAACTGGTGACGCCTGACTTTCATCATGCTCCGGTCATGCTGCAGGTGCACCAGATGTACGAAGACATGAAGAGATTATCAGACGATGATTTTTCAGTTATCATGCCAGAGTGGTGCAGAGGTCCCTTTGGGCTGGCCTGTCACCTTAGAGGAATGGACCATATCATTATAGACATGCAAGAGGATCCTGAGTTCGTGCATGCTTTGATGCGGTTTACCACGGAGGCACGGAAGAAATGGACCAGGCAACGGGCGGAATTCATGAAGGTTCCTATCCAAGTCGGAAGTCTGTACAATGATGAGGTAAATGTTCCTCTTTTATCTCCCCAGTTATACGAGAAATTCATACTTCCTTACGAGATTGAGTTGAGCAAATTCTACGGTGTTATTAGCTACTGGCATAGTTGCGGAAACACCGCTTCCCTTCATAGCTTCATCAGGTGTATTCCTCATCTACAGATGATACATATAAGTCCATGGACTGATCTGGAACAATCCGTTGCCAATCTTGCTGATTCTGGTATCGCTCTCGAAGTAGTGCTTCATCCTTTGGTAGATGTTCAGAAAGCGACCGAGGAAAAAATGCGTTCCCATCTTACCCATGTACGTTCGGTTACCGAAGGCATGCCGACAACTGTGAGAGCCGATGGCCTCCAGGTGATCTCATCGGTGAAAGAGGATCTGGCAAAGATAAAGCGTTGGGCTGATATCGCTCAATCAATTTTAGGGTGAACCAGTGAAACAAAGGAGAGAACCAGCACACATATAAATGTCTGGCGACAAGAGAAGAGGGGAGCTGTGAATAGCAGAGAAAGAGTCTTAAAAACACTCAATCACCAAGAGCCCGATGCAGTGCCTGTAGACATAGGGGGTATGAGATCAACCGGAATAGAGGCGCTCGCCTATAAACAACTGAGGAACTACTTGCATTTAAATGACCGTCCTATAAAGCTATATGATGTGTGGCAACAGCTGGCCTATATTGATGATGATGTCCTGGAATATTTTCATGGAGATGTGCGATCTATTGACCGGATGTACCCAGTATGGTGGAGTCCAGACATAAAGATAGATAAGTGGAAGGAAGGCCAGTTAAGCGATGGGACAAAGGCGCTAGTTCCTGAGAACTTCAGCCCTGTTAAGAAAGATAAATTCTATGTAATAAAGAATAGAAAAGGAGAAATTGTAGCCAAAAGAAGCGAAGATGGTTTGTACTATGATCACGTTGGGGTATATCATCCCCTCGCGAAGGCTACCAATATCGATGAGTTAAAGAAGCAATACAGAGATTTGTTCCCTACAGGCCAGGATATTACAGCCGAGGAACAAGACTATCTAAGGACCATATCAGAGGAGCTACGGAAAAATACAGAGTATGCTTTGCTGGCGTATTTTGGTGGCAGCTTATTCGAAATGGGCCAATATCTGCGCGGGTACGAACAGTGGTTTCTCGACATAGCTGAGAATAAAGAGAAGAGGGTGGCTTCATGTTTGCTTGACCTGCTGCTCGAGGACTACTTAAAGGGTTTGGACACCTTCATAAATGTGCTGGGGGGCAATGCAGATATAATTGGATTTGGCGGTGAGGATCTTGGTATGCAAACTGGTCCCCAAATTTCACGGGCTACCTATCGGCAGCTTTTTAAACCTGGGCACCAGGAGATGTGGGGTGTTGTCAGAAGAAAAAGTACCTACAAAGTCTTTCTTCACAGCTGCGGATCAATTACCCAGTTACTTCCCGACATTATTGAAGCAGGAGCGGATATAATAAATCCGGTACATATCAATGCTAGGGGTATGGAGCCAGAGAGATTGAAGAGAGAGTTTGGCAAGGATATCGTTTTCTGGGGAGGGGGTTGTGATACCCAAAGAGTTTTGCCCCAGGGAGCTCTCCAGGACATAGAGGAGGAAGTAAAGAAGAATATTTCTGTATTTGCTCCTGGAGGGGGGTTTGTCTTCGCAGCGGTGCACAATATTCAGCCAGATGTTTCTCCCGAGAAAATTGTTAAGCTTTATAAAACTGCCTTCACTTACGGAAAACAAGTTTATTCAGCCAGTTCTTGACCTACATCCTTTTATTTTGGAGGACATAAGTTATTGAGGCTACCGAATAAGCAGCGGAGGTAAATTATGGGTTACCTTCCCATCTCCACAAGCAGAGGAGACCGCATTTTCATATCAGTAGTGTTGTTTATCGCTATCCATTTTCTATGGATGCGTTTTTTGGAGAAGCATCTGAGCCTTTTCGTTGCTACGGCCATTGGAATAGTGTTGGCTTTTGTGATCATAAAGTGGGGTTGAAAACTTCCCAGGGGCAATTGAATGAAAAAATGAAAGTAAGTTCTCTGTTCAATCCCAACCTCAGATACACTACCAGGTGTCTAAAGCTGGCGTAATAAGGAGCATGCAAATGATAAATTACCGACTAAAGAAGTTGGAAAAAGAGGGGAAACGGATTAAGGTTGGAGTTGTTGGAGCGGGAAGAATGGGAACGGGCCTTGTTTGTCAGATAGCTCAAATGCAGGGAATGCGAACAGTAGCTATTGCCGATACAACTTTAGACAGAGCGCTGGAAGCATACAAAATCAGTGGTATTAAAGAGAAGGATATAATTATAACAGATGATGTGAAAACAGCAATTGATTCGATAGCCCGGGGAAAAATGGTGGTTACAAAAAACGGACAAATCATACCAGAATGTCCAGTAGATGCGGTAGTCGATGCCACAGGAATTCCAGAAATAGGAGCAAGAACCGCCTTCAATTCAATTATGAATAAGAAGCACGTGGTGACGTTGACGGTTGAGGCAGATGTTGTAGTAGGTCCAATTTTAAAAATTTTGGCGGATAACGCTAGGGTAGTATACACTCTTGCAGATGGAGATGAACCACCGGTAATTAAGGGTCTGTACGACTTCGCTGATAGCCTAGGATTTAAAATTTTAGCGGCTCTGAAAGGAGATGGTCCCATAGATCACTATGCAACTCCTGAGACTCTGACTTTAAAAGCAACTAAGAAGAATTTAAATCCCAAGATGTATACCTCTTTCCGGGATGGAACAAAGACAAATGTAGAACTTGCAGCAGTTGCAAACGCCACGGGTTTAATACCGGATGTTCGTGGTATGCATGGGCCCGAATGCACTGTTAAAGATTCGTCTAAGATATTCGATCTTAAGGAAAAGGGAGGTATACTACAGAACGAGGGTGTAGTAGATTACTGCATTGGAGGAGGAGAATTAAGTGTGAGTCATTATGATGATTATTTTACTGGCGGAGTTGCTCTGGTGGTAACAACAAAGCATCCACAGATTCGGAAAGATCTTAAGTACCTTTTTATGGGAGAAGGACCAAATTTTACTTTATATAGACCCTATCATTTGTGCGCTATTGAAACACCTCTCTCCATTGCTCGCGCGGTGATCTACAATGAGCCAACTCTAACTCCCATGGCTCCGATCGCAGAGGTAATTACTGTTGCCAAGAGGGATTTGAAAACTGGGGAAATCTTAGACGGTGAGGGTGGGTTCACGGTTTATGGGCAGATAGAGAGAGGAGAAACAGCAAAAAGAGAGAATCTATTACCGATAGGTTTAGCGAATGGTATACCTTTGATAGTAGGTGTAGCTAAGGATGAACCAGTAAGATACGATATGGTTAAATTAAACGAAGATTCAATTTTGTTGGTGTTAAAAAGACTACAAGATAAGATGTTCGCCAAGCAGTTAAAGTATTCCACCTAGTTGTTTCCTTCCTATGCCTACTACCGTAGGAGATCCTCTCTTTATATCCTTGGTTTTTTCTGTAGCTATTCACTTTTTGTGGATGCGATTCGTGGAGAGTTATGTCAGCCTGTGGGTAGCTACTATCCTCTCTGCGGCATTAATGATCGTGATCATAAGGCAAGGTTAAGATATCTGTCAAACGATGACAGCCTCCATCCCGGTAAATCTGCAAAACTCAACTAATGAGTCACTAATGTCGCCATGAATCATAGAGGCATGGTGAATAAAGCCCTCTTCAACCAGGGTTCGGTAAAGGTTTGCCAGATCGCTAACCCTAACCCAGCTCCAGGAGCCCCTGAGTTTATCTTTACTGGGGATTATCTCGCCCTTAGTGATTAACATCTTGAACTCACCGTCATACTCAACTATACGACTGAGGGTAACTTTGCCCTCTTTAAGCTGGAACTCAGCCGTCCCTTCACATATTTGTGGTCCAAGCATCTCACCGAGGATGCTGTGACTTTTTAGGTAGATTTCGGAATGGCTTGCTTTCAACCCCAGGGGAGCATTACCGCAATGCCAGGCCAGGAAAACGTCTTTCTCTCGCTGATGCTGAATGGTCCAGTCAATAAAGTGAGGAACTGTGGTTTTGAGTGAGGCTAGATATTGAACCAGCATGGTTAAAGCTCCATGAATATCAACCTCACAGGCAGTCATAATCCCCTGCTCGGTCAGCCGCCCTAGAGTCAAGCAGGCCGATATTCCATAGATCTCCTGCATGGCGGTCCAGCACTGAACACCCATAGCTGATAAGTCTTTCTCCTGAGCGAATTCTTTCAAGACAATTTCCAGTCGGGCTGCTTTGTGGAGTGTCTCTTCTTTGACCCACTTACAATTGGCGCTCTGCTTGATTTCATCAATTATTCGAATAACTCCCTTTTCATCTTTAACCTCGTTTGCTCGGTTAAAAATATCCACCAATGATATAGGAACGACCCTCTGGCCGAATTGTTCAATCATAGGAAATTCATTGATAGCACAGGTCTCAAATCTTTCTGGTCGGGGCCCAACCAGACCGATCCTTGCTCCAATGAAGCCCTTAACAGCAACACAGGTTCGGACAAAATCGCTGATACTCTCACTGAAAACTTCCTCTTCAGGAAAACAGATGCCCAGGAAACTAAAGGGGATTACTCTCCTATAGAGGCCTGATGAGATGGAAAGTGTTCCACAGAAGGAATCTGATCTTCTATTTCCATCTTGGGTGAAGGCTCCCTCTTTAGTGCCAAAAAGAAGGACCGGTATCCCCGGCATTCTCTCGGCCACAGTAATGGCTGAGATTTCATCACCGAAAGTCATGGTGCCAATGATGATTCCTGCCACCTGTTTATCTTTAAAGAGCCTCTCCACCTTCTCGGCATCTTTATCATCCCGTACTAGACCATTCTCGGTGAGGGCTTTATCCGGAACAACCACTTCCATGTCAAGATCCTTGCAGATAGGCTCTAAAGCCTTCAAAACCCGACGTCTCATGTCAACAGCCCAGTCCTCGCTGAAAGGAACGCGATGAGCCGGAACAAACCCAATCGTTGTTTTTTCCTGCATTTTCCCCTCCTAATTTTAAGACTTGGTTAGATTATTCTCCACTCTTCTTGAGGCTTTTTCCAGAGTCTTGTTTTTCACCCACCCGAATTTTGAAATTCAATGCTGCAAGGCAGCAGATGTCCCTTACCATAACAGAAAAAAAATATTTTGCAAGAACAAAGCTGATATAGAGCCACGAAGGAGAAGAGTCCCCAGATAGTTTTTGACAGTTTTGTCAGGGTGGCGTATAATGTTATGAGGAAAAAGACAAAAAGAAATAATTCAAATACTGCAACGCCACCAAGAAATTCGAGGTTCTAAAAAGTAAACTTTTTGGGGTGTGGCAAAATGCCACCAGGCACAATTTTAGAGAATTGGAGAGGATGTGTCTAGTAAAACGAAAAATATCCACATCCTAAAGAGTTAAGGGTAATGAGAGAGTTAGAAGGCGAGGACAAAAATAAGGCCGGAAAGGAGGTGGTGAAAATATAGCCTGTCTGGTGGCAGGTGAGGCCAGTTTAGTCTGAGACGGGGAAAGTCTAAGAGATTTTTCTCTTTAGGGACTTTCGGGAAAAACAGTATGTATATGTAGAGAAATAGACGATATTTTAGAGAGGAGAGTTAAAAATGGGTAAAAAATGCCCGCAAAAACAGGGGTTTTCTAAGAAAATGGCTCTCATGGGCGTAGGGATGGGATTAGGTATATTATTATTCACGGGTATAGCTGGTCAGGCAGTCACCATTAATGTCCTATCGGTTGAAGATCCCTTCTACTTCTCACTTGAAAAAGCCCTACCTGAATTTGAAAAGGAAACAGGTATTAAAGTTAGTCTTCAGCCACTTGCCTACGATGCGTTGCACGCTAAGATCATTGCTTCTTTCGTCGGCAGGACCAAAGGAATAGACGTGGTGACGGTAGACCAAATGTGGCTTTCTCAATATGCTGAGAACCGGTGGATAACGGCGCTTACTCCCTATATTGAAAGGGACAAGGAAGCTGTTAGAATGGATGAGTTCGTGCCAGAAACTATCTACACCATGAGCGAATGGAGAGGAGACATTTACACTCTACCAGTCGGCACCTATGGCCAATTTGTTATGTATCGCACCGATTTGCTTGAAAAGACAGGTTTACAACCGCCTCCAACCGAACCAGCTAAATGGTGGACCTGGGATCAATATATGGACTATGTCCGTAAACTGGATGCGCTGGGTGAAGAAATCCATGGGACTGTCATATGCGGTGCCCAACCGGTTCCCATAGTTCACATGTATACCCAATTGGCAGTGAGCAAAGGAGTACAATGGTTTAAACAATTTCCTAAAGCACCCTGGGACTTTACTCCCACGATCAACTCAGGAGAAAATGTAGAGGCGTTAAAGTATTATAAACAGCTTTACGAACACTCCCCCGGGGAATCTATAAACTATAACTGGTTTGACGCGGGGATGTCCTTTGCCAAGAAAGATATTGGCATATTTTTCTGGTGGACACCCTACGGATATCTGGTCAGACAGGCTGGTTATATGGTTGAAGAACCCTCCCCAGTGGTGGGTAAATATAAAATCGCGCTGCTGCCGCATCAACCTGGCATACCGCAAACATATAGTCTGGGGGGATGGAGTCTGGCGGTTCCCACCTATTCAGCTAATAAAGAGGAAGCCTGGGAGTTCGTAAAGTGGGCAACTAGTAAAAGGATACAGAAAGCCATGGCATTGACTCCCATATATCAGTTTAACGATTTTGCAAGAGAACCGTTGTTTAGGGATGAAGACTGCCTCAAGCATTATCCGTGGCTTTCTACCCAGCTTTATTCACTCAAAGAGGGCGACGGTAAAATCACCAGACCTCCGATACCCATATACACCACCCTGGAAGGGTTTTATGGTCTCCAACTTAATATGGCGGTTGCAGGACTCAAAACTCCGGAGATGGCACTAGCCGACGCACAGTCTCAATTTGAACTTGCGCTGAAACAGAACTTCTATCTTCCCTTCAAGATGACCAGCTACGACGACACTCTGGAAAAGATCACAGAGTTGATAGGCAAATTGTCACCATAGACAAAAAGTGAGGTAGCTCCCCAGCCTCCTGTTTTGCTATTTTAGGGAGGCTGGGGAGGATGGGGAGAGCCAAGGATAAAGTGCTAAAAGTAAGAGATCGTTTTTTGGCTTATTGGCTAATATTACCATCCTTGTTACTCCTGGTATCTATTATTCTTTATCCGTTAGGCTTCTCTTTGTACTACAGTTTTCAAAACTGGAACTTACAGATAACTCCTGTGCCTCTGGGATTTGTTGGTCTTGCCAACTATGCCAATGCACTCAGGGACCCAACGTTTGTAGATTCCCTTATCAATACTCTCAAAATATCGATTATGGCAACAGCAATAGAATTTACCCTGGGTCTCGGTATCGCCCTTCTTCTTAGCCTAAATCTCAGAGGAGGAAATGTCGTTCGAGCCGTATTAATAATGCCCACAACTGTAGCTCCAATTGTGGCAGGTTTTCTATTCCGTTATTTGTACTACACCGATGGCTTGATCTCCTACCTTTTATCTTCCATTGGGGTCTCGATTCCCAAACAGGGGATTTTGGGAAGTCCGTTGACTGCTATTTGGGGAATCATATTCACCGACGTCTGGGAATGGACCCCCTTCTTCGCCATAATTCTTCTAGCTGGTTTACAATCAATATCTGCCGAAATCATTGAAGCTGCCCGGGTTGACGGAGCATCTTTCTTCCGCGTTTTCTGGCATGTAATGTTGCCAAGCTTGCGATTTGTTGCCTCAATCATAATAATGATTCGGTTCATGCAAGTTTTTAACTTATTTGACATTGTCTATGTTGAAACTATGGGTGGTCCTGGCACCTCAACCCGTACATTGAGCTATAATCTCTACTATGAAGGATTGGTTAACTATAATATTGGATATTCTACTGCTATAGCCTGGATTATGATTATTATCATTGCCATTATCATCAACCTTTTTATCATTTTTGCCTTTAAGGAGAAGGAACTATAGATTTATGATAAAAAGACCATTATTTGCTCAAATCTTACTTTATACTCTTTTGACAATGGCGGTACTTGCCTTCATGATACCCATTGTCTGGGTGATACTTTTATCGATCAGGCCAGCCATTACCAACCGCACCATACCACCTACTCTTATATTTAAGCCTACTCTTAAATATTTCTACTATTGTTTTGTCAATCCTGGAATGTCTTTGAATTATTTGATTTCTAGTTTAATCATAGCATTTGCGGCCACTGCCTTGAGCCTGCCTTTTTCCATCCTGGCCGCATATGCTTTTTCAAGATTTAAGTTTACCGGGAGAAAATTTCTTATGTTTTACTACCTCAGCCTTTTCCTTGGACCACCAATAGTCTTTTTAATCCCATATTTTCTGATTATGTCACGTATCGGTTGGGTAGGAACTTATCAATCAATGATAGTTGTTTACCAGACGTTTACTATTCCATTTTCCATATTGATTATTAAAAGCTTTTTTGACGAGGTTCCAGTTGCCATTGAGGAGGCAGCTATGGTGGATGGTGCAAATAGACTCAGTGCACTTGTAAGAGTGATAATACCTATATCTTTACCGGGGATAATCGTCTCTTCTATGTTCGCTTTTGTCTTTAGCTGGAACAATGCTGTTTTTCCATTAGTATTGAGCGGTCACTTTACCAAACCACTTCCAGTGGGAACCCTTAATTTCTTTGCCACAACTGGTGTGATGTGGAATTACATTGGTGCAACTTCTATTGTTACAATGCTGCCTCCAATGCTGATCTTTTTAGCTTTGGGAAAGTATATTGTGAGAGGCCTAACCTTCGGAGCAGTAAAAGGGTAACTGACTCTAATTTTGGGTCTTTTCGGAACAAAATGAAGCCTATCTTTTTAGAGGAGAGGAGGAGAGAATGAAGAACAAAGAACAGTTGCAAGCTCAGGATTTACGTTACATCTGGCATCCCTTTACTCAAAT
>Ga0209986_10002615_pt1 | contig 16332 bp, 24 predicted proteins | sample BlataG_FD_183168 | JGI IMG/M metagenome (GOLD analysis project Ga0209986, IMG submission 183168) | Deep subsurface microbial communities from Black Sea to uncover new lineages of life (NeLLi) - Black_00105 metaG (SPAdes) (version 2) | ecosystem: Environmental > Aquatic > Marine > Oceanic >...
CAATGATGCGCCGAGCGGTTGGTCTTGTCCAAAAGGGATCGCAGGCGCGTGCTCCTCAGCATCAAGATCTGATTCGTCTTCTATATTCTCCAGCTCTTCGACGCGCGTGGTGGAGCCAACGTCTTCATCATCTCCCCACGGGATATCATCGGGTCGCTTACCATCGATGATGACATCGAGATCAAATATCTGTGCCGGCGCTCGAGGCGCCTCTCCATACCCCTGCTTTCCAAGCTCACGGGCGGCTGCCTCGTAATCGCCGTTGTGGTTGGCAATCGTGTACGCCTGGAATTTGGTGAGCGCTTCGTTTTCCGGGAATGGATCACCATTGGCGGAGAAGTTGTAGAAGTACTCCTTCTCAACTCCGCTATCTGGTGTGTAAGGCCGGATCGTAGCGCTGATCCCACCTTTCGATTTGCCCGGCCTTCGCCAGCAGGCAACGCCATCCCTTCGCCGGAATGCGAAGCTCCATCCCAGGGGGATGAGGATCTCATCCCAAGTTGCACGTCTATCAAAGTCATCGCCCGGCCGCAGTCGACCATCTTCGGTTTTCGTGGAATAGGCACGCTGCGATTTCTCGAGCTTCGCCTCCTCCATCTTGGTTTCGTCGAAGCTTCTAGCGATGTCGAATAGCTCGGCGCGCTGCTCAACCGTGATGGTTGGTATGGACTCGAAGTCACCTGCAATCAGGTCATACGTTCGTCCTGTCTCATGACATTCAGGCGGAGATCCAGGCGCGAGCACATAACCCCCTTCGCCTCGAGTCTCAATGACAGTGAGCGGCCTCGGGTTACCGTTCTTGTCGACGTATTCGTCAAACAGCTGTCGAGCTAGCTTCTGGTTTCCCTCAAGCTCCTCGCAACGGTAGTACAGGTGAATGCCCCCGCTCGGCGTTTGAACGCGAGGCATCTGCTCGACGATCTCCAGGATGTCGATGTCGAGGTTCTCGTACCATTGATCGAACACACAAGGACCGAACTCTTGCCCGGAATCCTTGTCCTTGGGAATATCGAAATCAAGAACCTCGAGGTTGCCGGAAATCTTCCCACCAATGACGGCGATGCCATGGCCATCCTTGAACTCTTTGTCGATCTCATCCTCGGTGAGGATTCGATGCTGAAGCTCAGTCCACTTGTAGCTCGGAGACTTGGTACCATCTGGACGAATTGGGACAACAGAAATTCCACTAGCCGCCCATCGCTTGGCTAGGTCCCTGAGAGATTTTTGGGAAAAAGATGGCATGCAAGCCCTTCTCGGCTTGTACCTGGAGTTTTGATTTTTGCCTCCTACGAGGCGACGGCGTCAGCGGCGGCTTGCGCAGTTAGCTGCTGCTTGTACTTCTTGTTCAAGTCGCGCTCATATTGCTGGAAAAAGCGCGGCATGATGATACCCGTCTTAAAAGATGGCCACTCGCCATATATCTTGGAGTATCGAACTCTTGCCCAATTAGGCTTACGCCCACTCTCGACGCATTGAGTTGCGAGCGCATCAAATGCTGCTTGACGCTCCTCAAGCTCGACGACCTGAGCCCTCTGAACATTCTTCCCATCAAGCTCAACGAGATTTTCATCCGTGAACTCGATCTCTTTTTTAGGCCAGATGTATTCGCACTCGTTGCAAACTCTCGCACCAAGCGGGTGTACAGCTCCGCATTGAGGGCATTCCTTGAAGGGGACGGCGCTCGGCCCCTTCTTCTTGCGGGGTCGCTTTTCCTTCTTCTTGAGCGAGTGCTCGGTAGGCTCGAGGAGGAAACCATGCGTTCTGGTCCAGTTTGCATGGTCCAGAAGAATCTTGATTCGGCAATCGTCATCGGGACGCATAAGGCGTCCGCCCATCTGCTTGTAGAGGGACTTCGACCGGGTCGGTCGGGCACCGATGACGCACTCGAGGCGGGGTAGATCCCAGCCTTCGCAGTTGCCCATAATTGTCACTTTTCCTTCTCTTCTAGTGACAATGAATGTACTTTCAACATTGCAGCACCAAACTTCCTCTTCTTTCCATTCAGTATCAAATTTAAGACGATCATTAACAAGCTGGTGCTCATGCTTGCCAAGTCTAACTGAGAGGGAATTCATCGCTTTCGTTGCTAAATCACCGTTGTGAAATCCACACCTCATCGATGCATAAATTCCCCTACAAACACATAGTGCTTGAAGTCTAGAAAGTAGATTGTAGTTGGTGTTGGATATTCTAAGCGAATTACCCGGCTCATCACCACACCCATGATGGCCATCTGCATACCAAAAACCTTCAAGGAGTGACCATAACTGCCTTCGATTTAAACCCCAAAGCTCATCAGCGAAATTTTTATTGAGATATTTCTCAATGTGAAAAATACCATTCCTTTCCTGACATCCGCTACCAGTACCTCTAGGGAATGAATACCTTCTTTGAAGGTGTTTACTTTTGGGTGCTGGTCGATCTTTGTATATATAGTCTATTCCCATCCTGTCGATTACATTTTGAAACTTGTTAATGATTTTTTTATATCTGTGCGATTGTGATATAACATATTCAACACAGCCAGACTTTAGCTTAGTTGCTGTTCCATCTCCTAACCAGAAGCCGATAAACCAACACTCTTCAAAAGTTAACTCTTTAGGCTTCTTTACCCTCAGTGAATATTTGGAATTAATTCTCTGGGTAGCCTCTATGACAGATTCATTGTATTCATATCCATGTTTGGATCTAAGATGGTGAGATCTTTTCGATATAAGCTTCTTCCTCTTTCGCTCATCAATATCCAATTCCTGATTTACTTCAATATCTTCTGGTTTGGAATATCCATTAACTGGATAATATATTCTCTGATAAACAAGATCACTAGCTTTTGCCGCGCTAAAATCTGTATACCCAAGCCCCTTGCTATATCGCTTGAAAAGCATACGATGATCTTGGGTAACGCGGATGTTGGAGTATTTACCATTCACGTAAACCATGGCTTCATCTTTTTTTCTTTTTCTTCGAAAAACAGATTTCGGTTTACTGAATGTAATGGACCCATCCTCCAACCACCAATTAGCTACTAAATCGTTTTTAGAAAATTCATCTATACTTTTCCATCCATCTCTAGTAAGTATTTCAGTCTTAGAATCCAGGCACAAAATATTAACGTTACTAACTACAGAAAGGTCACCACTTTCGAGGTCTTCAAGGATCTTCTCTCGAACATTTTCATCCGTTGTCCCGTCTACGTGCGCAGCGCGGACGCCAGCAGCCTTGAACTGCTCGATGATCTGCTTGGACTTCTTGACGTTGGGCGCGAAGATGACTGTGCATGCATTGCAGGTTGTTTCTGCAACGCGATCTCTGCCCTCCTCATCCTTGTACCAAGTCGTCTCCGCGCCTAGCTGTCCGCCGCAGATTCTTGCCCAGTTGCTGAGCAGCTCGCCGTGCAAAATAGTCGGCTCCATAGCCTTCGCACGAGATGCGGCCGTGTAGTCCCCTCTGGACCCGACAGCTAAATCTTCGCTATTTGGGCCACTTGCAGCGCCGTAGACAACAGGCTCCATAAGGAAACCCTTGTCGACAAGCTCCTGAGTGGTGATGGTCTCGACCATCCCATTATAGATGTCACCGAGCGGCTTTCCGTCTGCGCGGTACGGCGTCGCTGTCAATCCGATGACGATAGTCTTTTCATCGTACCGCTCGAGGATCTTCCTATACGTAGGCGCGAAGCTTCGGTGAGCCTCGTCGATCACGACGATGTTCGCGTCCCAATGCTTGCGCCGAATAAGCGTCTGGATCGATGCGACCTGTACAGGCTTCTTGAGATCCCTGCGTGGATGCTTCGCTTGAATGACGCCGTGATCTACACCGAGGCGATCGAGTGTTTTGCTGCACTGCTCGATCAGCTCAGTTCGATGCGCAAGGAAGATGCACCTCTTCCCCTTCGCGACAGCATTCAGGATGATCTTGCCAGACGTGAACGTTTTTCCGCCCCCAGTCGCAATGACAAGGAGAATGGAAACGAGCGTCGGGTTTGACAGTAGCGGCGTACCGATGAGACCACGCTGCCTGACGACTTCATCGCGCACGCGCTGAATCGCCTCTTCTTGATATGGTCGTAGGATCATTTCAGCATGCGCCAGCCTATCAGTCAGAGGTTCAAGAGTGCCAGCGACCAAGGTACCAACTCTGCACGGCCGACACAACAGCGCGAATCGCGCGCCTTGCTACGGTGGCCCAGTGGGGTCTAGGGGCCAGTGTTGTGCGCTTGGCGATAATCGTTGACATGCAGGTGCAGCATCACTACAGTCCGAGCTTCGGGCCTTGCAAGGCTCAGAACGCAAGCTCAGGAAGACATAATGGCGCTGGAATCGAAGATCAAGACCATCATACCCGTTGGTAACACACAGTATTTCGCAGCATATATGCCGGATAAAGACGAAGGTATCAAACAACGCATCGAGCCGATTGTGTGCTGGTCGCTGCTCGAGTTCGACAGAAAGTCTTCGCCGGATGAGGTGGTGGGGCAGATTGTCGATGGTGATGTCATCACTGAAGCTACAAGTGTAGACGAGGATGAGGGATTCGGAGAATTCCTCGGATACTTTAGATCTACATCTGAAGCGACGGATGCAATTATGCGAGCCATGGCAAATCAGGAAGACGAGGGCGAAGAGGAGCACGAAGAGGATGAGGGCGCGGGCGACGACGAGGAAGACGAAGACGAAGATGAGGAAGAGGGGGACGGGGAGGACGAAGACGAGGATGATGAAGATGAGGATGAAGATGAGGATGAAGATGAAGATGAGGAGGACGATGATTGATGGATTCCATGAATATCCACAGGTATAAGAAAATATCCTCCCTTATCCAGGGAATCGACGATACAAAAAAAGAGCTACTCCGAGATCTCCACAAAGACATTGTCGAGAATCTATCCATCATCGAAGCTGTGAATCGCAAAGCGATTGACGGTTCTCGCAATATTTCAGATACAGCTCAATCTCTCACCAAGTTCAGTGATGATGTACCGCTTGATGAGCGGGAGCGGAAAATCAAAGCCCTGGGCCAAGCGTTGAATGGCGAGCAGAATCTCGTCCACATGATTGCCAACCTTTCTGGTGGGTTTACCCAGGGGTGGAAATGGCTAGAGGATGTAGCGATTGGGCTCGACCCTGGCGAGCTTTTGCGTGTTGATGATGAGGCGGGTAGCAAGCGGGAGCAGCTGCAGGATCTATCCAACGAGTTCCATCTCAATCAGGGTGTCTGCGTCAGGTTCTCCAATGCGACTAAAAAGCTTGCTGAGTTCAGAATTGTACTTCTCGATTTAACCTCTCAGATGATCAAAGTGGCGGAGAGGTTTTTCGTCGCATTGAGTAAGCGTCATAGCTCTGAGGGGGTCAAGGTTTGGCGGTCGCCAGTCCTGACTGATTTCGCAATGTCCGTGTACAACAACATTGTGCACCACGGTGGGATCTCGGAGAAGAGCACAGAGTCGCAGCTTTCGACATACAGCATGCGTCAGGCCATAGCGCTTATCGATTGGTCTCGCGACGATGACTTCAAGGGTATTATCCTTTCTGAGGCTCCAGAGTTTACGCTTTGGATCAAGCGTCAGCTTAGGAAAATGTGGAAGGTAGCGATAGAGCTTGAAGATATCTTCCACGATGAGATTCAGGAGATTTCCGCGCTCTACTATGCCCGGTATCGCAAGGAGAAGCCTGACGCACTTGAAGTTCGAATGAAGACGCTGGACGACCTAGATCCCAACAAGGTAAGATTCGAGGATCGTTCTGCGACATTCAGCGAAGAGGAGATCCGCAATCTCAAGCACCGCAACAATGTCCTGAACAACGTTTGCGGGATGCTGATCGATAGCAGTAAGACGTCACAGGAGATCGCCGACTACGTATACGAGCAGGCTAAAAAACTTCGACAGCACTACCTCGAAGTAAACAGCTTCTATGTCTGCCGCATCGGCCAGGGCAACCCAATGATGGGCACCTCGAGCGGCGGCCTCGAGGTTGTTCCTGGCAAAAGGCCGAGCGCGAGCTTCGATGACATTATCGGAAGTGGGTTTGATGAGCTTCGTAATTTCTCGAGCTACATCAAGCGCATGCAAAAGTTCGGCGATCTATTCCTGATGACCTCTCCTCGCAACACGCACGACCGGGCGAATGTGTTGCTGATTGGTCCTCAGGGCTGCGGTAAGACTGAGGCTTTGCGGGCAGTTGCGAATGAGGAGGACAGCATCGCTATCTTCGCTCAGGGATCCGACTTCCTCACCAGCTGGCTAGGTGAGGCCCAGAAGAACCCGAAGCGGCTATTCGAAGCCGCGGTCAAGCTTCAAAAAGAATCTGGCAAGCACGTCCACATCCTCATCGACGAGATCGACTCAGTCATCAACGACGACTATAGCACGACGAAGATCAACCTCACGCTGGAGTTTCAGATGATCATGGATGGCGTAGTCGAGTACCCACACATCTCCGTGTGGGGCACAACGAACCATCCTGAGCGCATTCCGATGCCAATGATTCGCCGCTTCGCAAAGCTTTTGATCGTTGGAAAGCTGGACAGCAATCAGCGGGTAAAGCTGCTCAAGCACTTCTTCAAGAATCTGCCCATTGAGAAGATGTCGGATGAGCAGTGGCGCAAGAAGGCTGACAGGCTCGAGCATGCAACGGGTGACGTGATCCGAAAGATCGCCGACCACGTCTGGCGTGAGGAGCTTTCCAAGTTTATCGAGAATAGCCCTGAAAAAGCCGACAAGATGGTGGACGCTCTAGCTAGAATAAATCGGGAGACCTTTAGCGAGTATCAACCGGAGCTAGATTCTAGTCGCGCGGATGAAGTAAAAACAACATTTGGCGGCACCAAAGCCTCGAGACGTAAGCTATTTATGAAGGAGCTTCGCCGGGTGCTGACCATTGAGGGCAAAGCTATCGACCGTGCGATAGACATTGCATTGGACAATATCGGAATAATTAATGAGATCCAAACAGCCAAAAAGACCTACGAAGAGGCTGAGCGATTTCTTGCGGAGATCAAGAGCGAACGACAAGGGGCCGAATCATGAACCCTAGAGTGATTCCCGACATGAACCCAAATGCCATCTTCGAATGCGAAGCGCATGAGCTTCAGGAAGGAGATCACTTCTCATATCTTGGATCTTTCAAAGTATATAGGGTTATGTCCCACTGGAAACAGTGCCCTGACATGGATGACCGAATCATCATTGTCGTCACCGATGGCGGTATTCGTGAGGGGATGAAGGTCAGGCTTCCGGGAATGCTTCTCTGCCGTCTCTATGGATCTTTCAACCATCCTTTACAAGATTGAGGTAGCCCGATCGATCTGGGTTCTGGATGAAGACCCAGGCGTCGGAGAGTTTGCGCTCAGCAGCGATATGAAGCTGGGGGTTACAGAGCACAGTCTACCCAGAGGTATCAAAAGAAGATACGTTATTTATTACCAGGATTACCCTATCGTCATGAGTTACGATTGGGGTCATTTTAGCAATAGCCTGAGCAAGGCGCCGAAGCAGGAACAAATGAAAAAACTAGACGTACACGATCAGGATCTTCGCGACAAGATTCGTCTCAAGTGCAAGAACGATTGGGGACATGACCTCACCGAGGATGAGGTTTCCATGTGTATCTACGAAATGGAGGAGCAGCAGCTGTCTTTGTTTCATAATCAAATCTGGCCGAACAAGCGGACGTTCAAGGATAAGGGTACGGACCAGTGGAAGTCTAGAATCACCTGGGATAAGACGATTGACGGTTACCGAGCTATCGCCCATCGCTCTGGCCGATTCTCCGGGATGGACAAGGCTGTCTTCAGCATCGATGACGATGGCGGCCTCATGGCGACCATCACGGTGTACATGATTGACAGTACGGGTCAGCGCCGCGCCATCGAGGGCGAGGCAAGATTCAACGAGTTTGTACAGATGATCCCCGCTTACGAAAACGGAAGAAAGGTGGGGGTGAAACCTGCAAACCAGTGGTCTGACTCTCCGCATAACCAGCTGGCTATTGCTGCTGAACGCCAGGCGCTTCGGAAAGCATTCCAGGAGTGCGCAGATGTTCAAGGCGAGGTTCTTTCGGACCCGCGGCCGGATACATCTCCTGAACCTATCGCTCAGGCCCCGGAAAAACCCATCGAAGAGTCTCGCGGCCGGCCAGAGCCGGCCGCTAACGCCTCCAATAATGCGGGGCGCCTCTCACCGCCGCCGCAAGCTTCACCGCCCGAGCCTGAGCCAGAGCCAGAACCCAAGGGTACGTATGTGGGGATTCCCCGCGATGGATTCAAGGTTTTCGGCATGTACAACAAAAAGGAGCGCATCATCATCTGTGCTAAGCGCGGGGAAAAGTACGTGCTCGCGCTAGACAGCGGAAAGCGAGTAACCATTAACTCTGAGGGATACGAGATTGAGCGAGTAAATCGTAAGGACTCTAAGAAGGGAGGGCGTAACTGGAGTGAGGGCGAAAAGTACTATGATGGATCTACGGTAGAAAAGGTAGGGAACTCCAAGAAGGATGAATCCGCTGCATGGCTTGCTCTTGATTCAGGATTCAAGGTGATGGTCGACGGTTGGGGTAAAGAGGTCAACCGAAAAGAGCGCAAGGATAAGAATCAGTCTGCCCCTGCCCAGGATGGCTCACCCCCTGGCCCCCCGCCGGAGCATGAGGTGCCTGCATCTACTCCTGCTCCTGCTGAGGAATCGTCAGGAGAGTTCGCACCTTCTTCCGTTGAGAGCATCGAGGCGATGGATGATGTCGCAGAGGTGAGGCAGGCTGCCCGGCCACTATTCCAGAAGTGGTGCATGAAGGAGCTTGGAAAGAAGATATCCCCGAAGGATGCGTATGGTCAGATGACTGGTGTGCAGCTGGGTCGAGGTCAGTCGATGACCCTTGACGACTGGAAGACGCTCTACAACTGCCTGATGGATTGGTGGGAAACGCAGTGATCGATCGCAAAAAATTCCTCGCTTGGATGAAGGAGCTTGACAAGGATTACGGCCCTAATTTCCGCATCCAGTGCGCGTCGGTTCATCGTAAGCTCTGTTGGAGTTTCCCATGGGAGACCATCCAGATTGGTAAGTTCAAAAAAGGGGATGGAGAACCGTTCGCTATTCCAGATGATTGGAAGGACTTGTACGAGAGATGCTCCAAGCTTGTTGCTGAGGATCAAGTCAACAGGGGTAGGTTTGGGAAGACGTACTGGATGGTTCGCATTGCAGCCCACCATCCAGAGGGCGGACGAATAGAGAGAAACAAGCACTTCGATGTAGAGGAGGGGACTCATGAGCGCGCAGCGACCTGAATGGCAGATGGCGGAGCAGGGGATGTATCTCGACTGCCCGTACAACGCGGACTTTCTCGACGAGATGAAGCAGGTGGTGCCTCGAGAAGAGAGGCGGTGGGATAACAATAAGAAGATGTGGTGGATCTCCGACCTCTATCTCGACGAGGTAGATAATCTCCTCTTCAGCCATTTTGAGCAGACCGGATATGGGAGAGATGACTGATGGATATCGACAAGCTGAGGTGTATGGCTGAGACTGTCGGCGCAACGCATGACGAGATGGTATCCGCTCAATTAAAAACACGAGACACAGCCAACAATTTATTCAACATAATCATTGAAGAGTGCGGTATCCAAGAGGCTCCTAAGTTCTACTTCAAGGCAAGCGCATTTAGGTCAAGCATGATCGCGCACCTCAAAGCAATGAGAGGTAAAGCATCAAAGAATCACGAGACCATTGACGCGGTTATCACCATTCTGAGTTCATATAAATGGTAAACTCTATTACAATCAAAGATCTAGCCCCGCGCGTACTCCCCATTGGCTGGAAGCTCATCCACAAGATAAACCTGCCGGAGGCTGGTGAGACCTACGTGTATCAGGGCAAGGCTGGGATGCGTGTTTTCATGAGTCTGGAGCGCGAGGATGTCGGCGAGCGTCGCTGGCTTCACGTCTCATGCTCGAGGAGGGATAGGCTCCCGTCCTGGGAAGACCTTCGCTCTGTCAAAGACTTGTTCATCGGGCGCGATAAAGAGGCTTTGCAGATTCTTCCTCCCGAAGAAGAATATGTGAATATTCATCCGAATACGCTACACCTTTGGCACTGCATCGATGAAAGGATTATTCCAGGATGAACATCCCATATAGATTCATGGTGCTGGACGTAGAGTCAAACGGGCTCTATGGCCAGCCATTTTGCGTTGGCGCAGTCGTCATGAATTGGGGTGGACGAGTTCTGGCAAGACAATGCTGGCGATGTGAAATTGATGAGGTTGAAGATGAGTGGGTGCTAGAACATGTAATCCCTCAACTTCAACACATCGATATCACTGTGGATAACCTGGATGAGCTTTGCCTTCGCTTCATTGAGTGGCATGGCCTCCTGACAGAAGGAATGCATCTACCTATTTACGCCGACATTGGGTTCCCAGTCGATCATGCGTTTTTGTACTACCTAGGGCAGTGCGCGGAAAGGAGAGGTGTTCCATGGAAGTCTCCATATCCAGTGTACGACATTGGCAGTATTCTTTCAGCGAGGGGGATAAATCCAGACATATCTCGAGAAGAGTGCGCTGGCTCCATGGTTGGAATAGCCAGCGGTAGGCCGCACGACCCTTGCTGGGATGCAGAACTATCAGGCCTGTGCTTGATTCGAGCATTGCGCGATGACCTATAAAGAGCCGTATACAAAAGTCGAAAGAGAGACCGCGCTAAGGCTTTACGAAGAAGGCTGGGGGTACCTGGCGATTTCACAGGTCATTGGCTGCTACCCGTCCACGGTAAAGAAGTGGGTTGACAAGGCGGGGTTGAAAAAACATCCAGGCCCGGCGTATCCAAAATCTTTCAGGGACAAGGTTATTGACACGTACGTGTCCTGCAAGCACCTGTCGCTCGACAGGATCGCCAAGGACCACAAAGTGTCCCCGACAACCCTTCATCGCTGGCTGGATGAGGCTGGTGTGCCGACAAGACCTAATCGACCCCGAGTCGTAGATCGCGATGGCATACTCGAGGAACTCAAAAAGGGCTCGCTGACTAGAAGTCAGATCGCCGACAAGTTCAAATGCTCGGAGTCTTGGGTGTATAGAGTTCAGCGAGGTGAATAAATGGGCAAAGAATACAATGACCGCGGAATCCTGCTGCGAAGAGGCAGCTTCGATTTTGATCGACTCAAAATGGATTCCGTCAAGATGTCTTTATGGAACCTGGCTCCGGTATGGCCTGGCCGTGACAAAGCAAAGCTGAATGAGCATGAGCTTCGTGGGATCGTCCAGAAGTGTTATGACCATTCCGAAAATAACGCCTGCCTTGTACTTTGGATGCCGGCGTCGGAGCTTCACCAGACAGTGTTCGATCCCCAAGACTGCAGCCCCTGGTTTTGTAAGGGCTGCATCTTCTCGGGCACACACCCGATGCACATCGGGTTCGTCCACACTCGTGGCCATCGCCCTGTAGCTCAGCCGACGAAACTCATCCCCGATGCGCGCGGTAAGCGCGGCTCTTCGTCCTCGAAAACGATGAAGCATCTCCTCAAAACCTTTGTGCCCAATGGGCCAGGCGTGGTTGCGGAGCCTTTTGCCCATCGATCTGCCCAGCTTCCGATATGGTGCCGAAGGCTGGGGCATCGCTACATTGGTGCAGTGGGCTCAAAGGTTGCTCATATCGAAATGACAAAGCGACTTGCGCAAGAGGAGCTTCCTGGTATACAACTTACGCTACCCACCAAAGGAAGAGGGTAAGTTATGGCTAAAAAGATGGAAGCAGGAACTGGACACCAGGACATTGATGGGATGACGAAGACGCAGATCAAGGCCTACCATGCTGAGATCTGCGAGTTCTATCTCGAGAACGGATGGCGTGATACCCTGTCGCATTACGCCCTGAGCCCGAAGCAGGCCAAGGAGATTACCGCCAAGGTGCGCGCCAAGAAGGACAAGGCCGAGGCTGCTGAGAAGGCCAAGCGCAAGCAGGAGAAGGCCAAGAAGAAGTCCGCGAAGGCTGCAGCCCCCAAGAAGAAGGCCGCTCCGAAGAAGGCTGCTGCCCCCAAGAAGAAGAAGGCTATTGTCAAGAAGACTGCCCGCAAAAAGCCGGGCAAGACCTTGTCGATCCCCTCGAACGCCGGGCCTGACGAAGTGCTGGACTTCCTGCTCAACTACCGAAGCAGCAAGAGTGTTACCAACATCGACGGCTTCATCTCGCTCGACGAGGTCATCATCGATCTGACCACCCAGGTTCGCGCAGCATAAGCGCCGCCTGCGCAAATCATGAAGCCCGGGGGTTCGCCTCCGGGCTTTCATTTTGGGCCTTGCTCGACACGAGTGCGACGTGTATACACTGTAGACGTGTCGGACAGCTCGATCATCACCTTCCGGCTTCGCGACGAGAAGGTCGAGAAGCTTCGCCTGATGCTCAGGGATCGCCCACCAGGTTTGGCAGGTATACCTGAGCCATCTCTGAACGTCTTTGCTCGCGCTCTGGTCCTCGAGGCCATCGAGCGCGACGAGGGTAAGTCAGATCGTATTCGCGCGCTCGAAGAAGAGATATCCGACCTTCGAGGAAAATGGCTCCGCACAGTCGCTGAGTTTGAAAACTATAAGAAGAAGATGGAGGGAAAGTGATTCTGTTCTATTGCCTCACTGCAGCGGGATTTGTCCTTGTCGCAAAAAATAAATGCGACCGCAATATCGCTGAGATTCGAAGGCCATCACTAGCGGAGATCGAGCGTCGCCTCGATGCTGAAAACGCCGAACTCGATGCTGAGATCGAGAGCCTGCTATTGGAGCATCGAAAGCTCTGCGAGGGGTAGCATGACCAGCACGCGAACCAAGCGCCGAAAGGTGACCGATGATACGTCGGTGGCCATCACTAAGTCCCGAAAAGAAATCGACGACATTCTCAAGGGTTGGGGAGTCAAGGGTATTCAGTGGGAGGACAACTTCGACACCGGTGAGACCACGCTGCGATTCCGCTGGACTCGAGAGGTGGACGGCTCAGAGCTTGTGGCGAGGTTTCATGTATCGATCCCCAGCGATGACAAACTCAAAGAGATGGCGATCGACAAGCGAAGCGGAAAGTACTCTCAAAAGAAGTTCGACCGACTGAAAGTTGATCGAGGAAAAAAAGAACATCGGGTCCTTGCCTCGTTTATCAAGAATGCTTTTGAGGCCATCAATGAGGGGATCATCCCAGCCGAAGCGCTCTTGATGCCGTGGCTAGAGGACGCGACAGGCAAGACGATCTACGACAAGGTTGAGCCCGTGCTTGGTCAGCTCGCCTCTTCCCCTCTGCACAAGGCGCTGAAGTCAGGAGGTTAGGATGACAGAAGATGAAGAAAAAGAATTGGATGAGCATCTGGATTCTATTCGAGCCGAATTGCTCAGCGCGCTTGACGGCGATGAGGAGAAGCTCAAAGAGCACATGGATCATATCAATAGCGTGAGAGATACGACAAAGTTCGCGGCGTCACTTATCGAATCCGGTGACGCAGTCATGATCAACCACGTCAGGGAAATCACCTGCTATCTTTGCGACATACTTCGATATTTGGATATGGAGTACGACCCGACGCTCATGACTTCACTTGCATCTATGATTATTAGCTCTTCTGAAGCGAGGGCAGACATGTGGAATCGATACATCGATGTGTTTGCTGATGAAGTGAACGGACAGATTATCGAGCGCGAAAACCCTGAAGGGAGAATGGATTCATGAATTGGGATCCCCGGAAGAAACCAAAATACAACAGCCGTATGAACCGCATGCTGAACCACATGAACGCTAAACAGGTTCCGCAGCTGGGATCGCTGGTCATCCAAAAGCCCATCGAAGCTGGCCAGGTGGCCAAGTTCACCACGGATGAGCTTCACGACCAGTTCATCTTCGATCCATACTTTCTGCCGTCGCACTTCATCTATGTAGGCGCGCCCGACATGTGGTTGCTCAATACACATGATGGAAAGTATTCTGGGCCTCCAGCTTGCCGCATTTTAGGCTCCGACCTGCCATGCGATTCATTTCGCCCAGGTACGAACAACGAGGTCGGCTGGCCATTGATGGGGGCAGGAGATTCTCGTCACACCCTAACGCTCATCATGGAGAATCGATCTGACAAATTCGGGGTCTTCATCGCCAGGCTTGCCGGTAAGTTCACAAGCTCACCCTATGACGAGTGGCTACAACAATGAACTGCTACAACAAGGTTAGGAGTCTAGTCATCGACGCTATCTGCCTTTCGCATTTTTTCATTCAGGTGCGAAGGGAGTCTCGTGTTAATCCCTCGAGCTTGCTGGCTGAAGTTGTAGCGGCGGGCGTAAAGACAGGTGAGCTTCAAAGAAAATTGGAGAGGTGTATACCATGAGTAGGCATGCGAGAGATATGACGCCTGAGGAGATTAGAGCGCACAAGAGGTATCTGGCTGGAAAGTTGTTTGCTCGGCTTTTCATCATGCTCGGATTAATTGTGTATTGCTGGACCGGTCCATCAGGGTGGATCAAGCTCATCGCCATACCTGCATCCTGGTTGAGTGGCCTTCCATTTGGGCTGGCGCTTCGAGAGAGTGTAGACTTTGATGCCGAGCTTCGTTCGATTGGCCAGGGGCCGCTTGAACGCTGGAGGAAATAATGATCGGTAAGGTGGATGACCCACAGTTGACGCTTGAGGAGTTGATAAAAATCAAGAACGCGGATAATCCATATCTGATGCTTAGGGAGCTGATAAGAAGGAATAATACTCAAGCTTGAGGTGTGCAGAATATCTGCAATGGAGTCATACCTCGAAACATTTAATAGCATGTTTAGTAAGGATGAAATCACTGGAGAGGTTGCTTTTTGCGCTAATTTGCATATGCGACAGATGAAGGGCGAATTTATGAAGGAGAGCAAGCAGTGAAGGGGTATGACCCAAAAAACAACAAGTATTACCTCGGGTGGATTACCTCTGAGGCGCACGCCATGGGGGCAGTCATTCACAAGCCTGGTATCACCGCAGTCGAGGTAATGGATGTGATCGACACGGAGTTTGCGGAGAGCACGATCAAGCGAGCGCTTCGGAGTTTGTGCTTCCTCCGATTGATGAGGGCTGAGTTCAAAAAGGTGGAGGGCAAGCCGTACAAAGCGAACCACTACTATCCAATAGACGGCGGGTCTAAGGCTGCGGGAGTTCACATGCCGAAGAAAGACTGGCAACGCCGGGATTGCCGGTACTGGTTTGCCGTCGTGAACAAGCATGGGAGCATTGTGAAGACGATGAGGGTAAAGTCGATTCTCGAGTCGGACATGCTCGAGGAGGCGAAGCGGAAGGATAAGAGCTATCCGAAGTCTGCTCCTCACTACGTGATTCGGATTGTGGAGTCTGGGACTCCGGTGCCAGAGGAGGCTGCAGCATGAGTGGCGGAAGTTTCAACTATCTTTGCGTGGCGGCGGATCACGAAGAGCCGCTGCGAATTGCTCAGAAACTCGAAGACATCAAGAGCATGCGCGATGCGCTGATGAGCGAGGGCGCGACGGATGCGGCCGATGCCACTGGTGAGATAGTCTCGATGATCGAGAAGTTCTTCGATGAGCTGGAGTCGAAAGCTTCAAAGCTTTATCCGCTCTGGGAAGCCATGGAGTGGTACTACTCGGGCGACTGGGGTAAAGAGGACTTGGATGAGGCGTTGAAGGAATATCGGGATGCCGTTCTTTCAGATCGGGTTAAAGCTGGACCGCTGGATCGTTTGCGGCGTCTGGCGATACTGCTTTCGGATGCACCAGCTGCTCCCCCTGGTGGCGAAATACTCGCCAACGTGGTCTCTGACCTGCGGAGTCGGGGTTACGATGTCAGTTGGATAGAGAGAGATCAATGTTGGAGATTTGGCCGAATAACGGAACGTGAGGTTAGCGATAGTGAAAGCTGATAGTCAAGAAAATTACCTTCGTAAGAAGGCGCTCGTGGCTGATGTGTTGTTGTCGTGGAGATCGGAGAATCTGACATTTGGCCAGATGGCAGACAGGGTCCTATCAGCCCTCGATACCGCCTCAGCAATTAATCAGCTTGGCCAATCAAGCTGCAATGTCGATCACATCGTCAAGGCAGATGAGCTTCTCAGGCGGTTCCAGGATTGGGTCGTGGACACCGATAACAACGCTCTTTACCTGGAGATCGTCGAGTGCAGGCGCTCATTGCAGGGAATCAATGGTCATGACCCGCAGGCCAAGGAGCTTTCAGGCGAACTTAGCGAGCTTTCAAAAAAAGCCAAACGCGGAAGTCATGAAGAGCTTGTACTCAAAGAAGCGGCATCCATGATTCTGCGGCTTTGGTGAGGCATGCAAATGAAATTCTACGCAGGAATAGGATCTCGCCAGACGCCGGAAG
>Ga0209986_10002617_pt1 | contig 16325 bp, 21 predicted proteins | sample BlataG_FD_183168 | JGI IMG/M metagenome (GOLD analysis project Ga0209986, IMG submission 183168) | Deep subsurface microbial communities from Black Sea to uncover new lineages of life (NeLLi) - Black_00105 metaG (SPAdes) (version 2) | ecosystem: Environmental > Aquatic > Marine > Oceanic >...
CCGAAGTAAATGCATCGCCCTTCAACTGAAAGGGCAGCCCAAGTTGTGTCGGCCTTACCTTCACTTGGCTACCGTCCTACTTATCCTTTCATACCGTTCGGACCTTCATCGGGGTGAGGCCTCTTCCCTTTTCGAAAGCTCGTTTCCTCCGACTACTATGTCCTCTGCTGACTTCTCCCATGCGGTCGGGTTCGATTGCTCTCCCCTCAGCCAATTCGCCTCGCACGCGACGCTCCAGGGCGACACGAGAGATCTCCCAGGGTAAGACACGTAACTTTCGATGCATAAACGCCGGATTTATAAAGCACACCCCGGTTGCGGATGGAGGACTTCGTGGTCACGTGCCCACTCGTCCCGGATGTACCACACCTCAGATCCGGTTCCTGTACGTCGCCCTGCATCTTTGGATTGGGCTTCCTCCAGACCCGGCCTCACGACGATGCCCTTGCCCTTCTCCTAACCTTAGGCTCCGCGAACACCTGGTACGGGGACTTTCACCCCGCTAGTTACGTGCCATGCCTGGCACACACGCTACGTGTCAGGGGCGGCATGGTCCTCGCCGTCCCCTGAACACGATTGTTGGCCACTCAAGATCCTTTTGGATTAAAAGCTATATTTTCCTGATCAACGAATTTCAATATTTCCTCTTGGACTTCAGCCATCTGTGTGTGCCACTTATTATCTTCTGGTACCCAAGGGCTGACATTCATAATAGATATTCCAGTCCAAACGAATATCGAATAAGCAGAAGTCCTAAATAAATCCTTTTTGTATGTTGCTCCAAAGTGAATTGAGGTTTCACCGGGCATTACATCGGTAGAGATTTGTGACAGCAAGTTAAGAGGATCAGTGTGAGCGAAACTACAAAGGGTTTTATACCAGCCTCTCATTTTGCCTTTTAAGGGGCTATAGTCTTCATCTATTTCTTGAAGCATTGCAGCATGTCCGGGGGGCTTCTTTTTCTTGCTTGCGCGAAGCCAAAGCACGGCTTTATCGGGATTCTTCTCAATATATTTAAGTGCAATCCAATTTTCATAAACTATTCGAAGCAAATTCATAGATTGGATATAGTACCCCCTTAATGCCGTATCTGCTGAACATTTAAGAGTCCCAAAGCTATGGGATAATAAACTCATTTTGACAAGGGTGTCATCTGCTGTATCAGATGATCCCTCTGCAGCAGAAAATCCATCGGCAAATACGCCGATAGAAGTTTTCAGCAACATCACGGTATCTGGATCTTGATCGATAGTGGTATTTTCAACGAGTCTTGCTTCATTCTCGAAATCATCCCAAGTGTTCATGGAATCTCCATCTGGCCAACGCCCTGCATAAGCGGCTTGGCAGGTTTTTCGCCAAGTCGGCTTGATGCTAATGTTATGTCACTGCCGGCAAACAATCATGTTGGTTCGATTAATCCCTCACGTTCCAAAACTCGACGTATTTCTTCGAAAGCTGCAGTGATGTCTTCTTTTGGAAAACGAATTTGACCCAACCCTTCTATGTTTGAAAATTGTTCGCACCCCTCCTCAATCAAGACGACGGCCCGTGTAAATCCGAGGCGACCTTGAAATAGTCCTGCCTCATGAACTACGTTCATACGTGCTTGAAGTGCCCCATCCGCCATTTCATCTTCTGCGGTCATGACGATAAATGCGATTGCAGCAGCATCTAACATCTCCGCCAACCGAGCAATATTAGTTACGCCCGCTACAGGGACACGATTGAACTCGTCCCATGGAAGATTTAGACGATCTTGAACAAAATCCTTTAGATCCTTCCAAACTTTTGATCGACCATGTCCAATGAATACGTTTGTTCCAATTCTTTCCGAAACTCGATTTTTTCGAGTCCTACGTTCAAGATGAGATGCTGCCTTTGTGGCGATTTGTGCAGCAGATTCACATATTCCGAAGGAGTGATGAATTTGTTTTGCTTCGACGATGAAGATCATGTGAGGGGGGATTTGCGTCCCTTGTCCAAGGACGATGGTGTCTCGGGTCATAATTTGCCCCTTCGGGGAGATTCGATCGGCCACTTCTCTAGTTGTAAGCGCCTCCAACTTATCTATATCCTCCTTGAGGCCTGCCAGGAATTTGTCGTCTCTTTCCTCTAACTCTGATTGAATAATGGAAATGATTTCAGCTTTTGATGAATCAAAAATTTTGGATGCTGTGTCTGCTGCAATATGAGCTGCTTTAAGATCCGGATTTCCTGCCAGTTCGATCACATGGGCTTTAACTTCATCGAAGGTGTATTCTTCCCAGTTTCCATAGGACCCATGGGACCCTATGGTGGACATCAACCCCCATTCTTGGCTGAAATGAGCTCCAGCTGGCGGGGGAGAAAAACCAGTGTAATAAACGCGTGAGTGATACCCCTGCCATGAACCGGAAAATGAGCGGCCAACTTCTCTTGCAGCTTCTTCAAGTTCCGTCACTGGTTTCTCAACGTCTTCATCGATTGCCCGGTCAGCTGCTTTCTTTAATTCCTCTGCAAGCTTAAATAATTCTTCATGAGATACCATACTATCCTCCTATTGCAATCTGATGAGACATAACGCCGCTCTTCAGTGGGCGCGGTTTTTCGGCGATCCACTGAAAGAGCATGTTATCTGAATTTCAATCAATCACATCAGTATATCTAAAAGCTTTGTAATCTAATTTAGTTTTTCCAAGTAGGTCCTTACGCATGGCAAGAACTATGTTACCGACAGCCTTGCGACCTTCTTCATGGTTAGGTGGCTTTCCTTTTGAATCAATGACGTGTTTGACCATATCGTTCATTGCTTCAACAACTTCATCAGAGCAATATAACCATGACTGGTACTGTTCTTCAAAAAATTCTCTCTTTGCTTTTCCGCCAGCGGTTACACCCACAAAACCTTGTAACTTCAATAATAGTTTTGAATATTTCTCTTCTTTATATTTTAAAATAGCTTCGTGTCTTTTTGATCTGCTTGTAAAATAGTAAGTGAGATAGGAACCTATCACGGCAGTTAAAATTGGAATTATGACTGAAAAAGTATTCATAGAATATACCTTCCTTCAGATAACGACCAAGCTCACTTGCCACAAGGAGACTCAGCCTTTGCAACAACCAACGGAAACACAAAAGGTGCAACAGCCAATAAGCCCGCGTCCCTTGCGGTCAATGTGCAGCGCCTGGTTCGGCAATTTCTTGCCATTTAATTTGTTATAATGTCGAGGGGTTAGTAATAAAACTGTCGCCCTTTTCTTTTTTGGGTTAGGAGCCTTCATTCCGACAAGCCGTGGTCGTAACAATATGGGATCATTACATTCTCGAATGTTTCTCGTGGAAAAATTTGTTCATCGTATCCTTGGTTGGAAAGCGGTGCCCCAGTAGCTTCTTCGAGAATTGCAATTATCACTCCCTCAAGAAAGACTGTAAAATTTCCGGCGAGTGATTGAACATCTTCGAAGAAGCTCTGCAAGGCTGCAGTACGATCGTCTGGGTTGACAGAATTCAAGAGGGCTGTGTTGACAACAAGCTCCGAAGCCAAGTTAAGGTTGTTACCAACAGTGCCCCCCAAAACGAGTTCAAAGGCATCCTCATTGATAGGCTCACTCCAATGAGCGTCAAACTCTTCGACTGAGTAGTGAAAGGCAAAGGAGTTGCGGACTCTATAAATGTTGTTGGCTTTGCTGAAGTAGTTCTTGATGCTCTTTAGGCCCTCTTGGGCATGAGGATGCAGTTTTTCTTCAAGGATCTGAGAAATCTTTGTACCAAAGTAGGCTTTTCTAAGGGCCGCCCACGCTTCGAGTAGTTTACCCGCTAAAAGGCGTGCGTAGATTTGTGCTTGTACGCCGTTGGCAAGCCCTTCAATTGCTAATGATCTACGAGAAGGTTCTGCGTGCAAGCACCACGCAAATACTTTGTGAAGTGAGTTGAGTTCGTTTTGTATATGCCCTGCGAGCAGAAAGAAAGACCGCTCGTCGGGTGACATCTGCTTGAGAACTGCCTTTGGCAACGGAATCCGTCGAATATTCAAAGGTCACTCCTTGCTATAATAGTAAAGTACCTTTTAGGCGACATTATTACAAACTTACTCAACCAGCTGAAAGTCCAGAACTCTTACTTCTGTTTCCGAAGTAAGATTCCTGACCTCATCTGCTGATATCCTTCCAAGTTTCGGTGATCTTTTGGCGAGATTTCCGCCGATTGGCCCTTTGATAATGGTCATTTCAGTGTCTATAGGCAGCCCAACACGATCATAGAACACAACAAGACAAATTACATTTTGCACAGATTCTCGTAATTTATTTCGGACTGAAAAACTATACTTCCCCATGAATTGATTATCCGTCCAACTAAAATGACTTCCGATGACAGATTCCGTGCTACGACCGCCTAAATCTGACAATATTGACTTTTTTGACTTGGTAGGTTTCGCTTGAGCAAGTGGCTTCGGAGGGCCAGCTTTTCCAAGCAATATTTTCAGATAATTCGATGGGATTGCAAAGTTCAGGTTCTGACCGCCTCTAAAGGTTGCGACTGAAACACCAATAACTTCACCTTTTATGTTCAATACTGGTCCACCGCTGCTACCAGGTGAAATTGCAGCAGTTATCTGGAGAAGTTTATCAGTACCAACCTCTCGGATGCTGCTGATAATCCCCTGTGAGAATGTTCCTTCCAATCCCTGCGGGTTTCCCACGGCGTAAACAGGCTCACCAACCTGGACGGTATCGCTGTTACTAAGCGAAAGTACTTCTGACCAAGAAGCCGAGATCCTGAGGAGTACCAGATCCCGTTCAAAATCAACCGCTGTGATGCCCTCGATGTCATATTTCGTTCTCTGGCCTACAAGCTTTGCATAACCGCGTGTGGCCCCCTCAACTACATGAAGATTGCTGGCAATCTCACCGTCGCGGACAAAAAAACCGCTGCCAAGCGAAAGGGGTTGGCCGTTGGCGTCTTCCATGACCAGTAACACAGTTGATCGAAATGTTTTCTTGGCAATTTGCTGAACAGTTTTAGCATGCACCACATTTACTCCAAAAATCAAAATAGACACCAAATAAATAAACCTAAATAATATTTTTCTATTTCGTTTCATGTGTGTTCCTTTCAGTTACATAACGGGCGCGAGATGAGCTGCAGGTTCGTCGTATAATCGCACCGGAGCGAAGCGGAGAGTGTGTGTTAGACGACGAACCTGTTAGCTCCATTGAGGGTTAGGCGGCGCGTAGCGCCGACTGACACTCGATGGCGGAGCAGCTCGCGCCCGTTAAGTGGCGCGGAGCGCCGCTTAACGCCACGCATCACCTGCGCCCAAAGCCAATGAAGACTTGGCAAGAGCGAAGTTTTGCACAGAAATGGCAAAAGCGAAAAACGCCCCGGCTTTGAGCGTCAGAGTGAATGCGATTGTTGGGCACTGGATCCAACTGATGCAACTGTTTCAATCTTAGATAGTTCGTCTTTCATCCTATGCTCAGCATACCACAAATCATATGCTTGCTGCATGCGCAGCCAGAGACCTGGCCCATTGCCAGCAAACTTGCCAATCCTAAGCGCCATATCCGTTGTAATTGGATGAGTACAGGCTAAAACGCGGTGTAACTGCTGCCGAGAAATACCGAGACGTCTTGCGGCTTCGCTTACTGACAGACCAAGGGTTGAAAGCACGTCTTCACGCAAAATCTCACCGGGATGAACCGGTGAACGTTTTAAAGGACGCTTAACAAAATATTCTCCCATGACTTCACCTCAGTGATATTGTTCAAGATCGACCCTTAGCGCCTCACCCTCTTCCCACTCAAAGGTGATACACCATGGGCCGTTAACATGGATACTATAACGTTTAGGTATTCCCTCCAAGCCGTGGAAATTGAATCCAGGTACGTTTAAATCCGTTAATGACTCTGCTTGATCCAAAGCTTCCAAACGTCGTAGGGAACGTGATTGTAAATCATGTCTTACCCGACGGGAACTGCCCCGTTCGAACAGTTCATCGAGTCCCTTGTGCTTAAAGCTCTTAATCATTTTTTATATTGTATCATTTTTTGTTACAGTGTCAACATTTTTGTTACAGTTGCTTTGCTAAAAATTAAGTGAGATTTGTTTATAAATGGCTACGCCCAACATGAAATATCTTACCCATTAGTAGTCTTATAAGAGAATAAATGCCCTTGCCGTTGAAAAGCATTTTATTGCTGATCAATGGATTATAATCTTATAATCTGGTATTAAAAAACACGGTATTTGTCAAATGCTCAAAATCATAGCATTTACAACTCCGTGATATTTGGCTGTAGTTCTTTACGGCTCCAAATATTTTCTTGCTTGAGTGCACTTTAAATTCAAGAGGTTATTCGACTTATTTATGAATATGAAACAGGTGATACGGCTATGCATGAGCGTTTAGGGAATGAACCTGGCAAGCCTCGCTTGCTTGACCAGGTTCGTGATGTCATTCGCGTGAAGCATTACAGTATCCGCACGGAACAGGCCTACGTACAATGGATAAAGCGGTTCATGTTCTTTCACGGTAAACGTCATCCGTCGGAAATGGGTTTAATTGAAGTGGAAAGAAACGCTTCCACAATCGACCGTGCTTTTTTTGTCTTGACCAGGCGGATTTCCGGGAAAAGAGTCCTGCAGTCATCAAACGAGAGACCTTCCACCTTCTCAATTGTCTCCACCTCATTGCGGGTGTGGGGATAGGGCCCCGCCTCTTCTGTCATCTCTTCTTTTTCCAGAAGCTTTACATACACCAGGCTCCTGGCAGCGAGAAGGTCCAGCCGCTCTCCTTGGATATCGGGGTGAAAGACATAAAGCAATGTCAGAATGTCTCCCGGCCCGAGGGCCTGACGCTTTCCTAAGATAGGTTTTACTACCGGGGCCATAAGAAAGACCGGTTTAAGATGGACCCGAGCGGGAAGCCTCTTTCTAAGTTCTCGCCAAAGGGCGTAGTGGATATAGCCGGCTTCAACATAAGCTGAGGGAAAGGATGGCAGGAGGGGTTTTAGTGCCCTGGCGCGCATTTTGTCGCGCAAGGCAATTCTTGCTGCATCGGCCCGGGCAAATTGCTTCAGGGCTTCTATGGTGGCTTCAAAAGACCCCTTCAGAACCGTCTGGTAGTAATTCAGGAGCGCCCCGGTTGCCCTCTTTTCGGCTTGGTAAACCTGGAATTGCGTCGAATGTGGATCGAAGTCTCTGAACGTTCCCCCCTCAGCAAAAAACTCGTGAATGCCTCCAAGAACATCCAAAAAGGGTTCTACTTGATAAAGCGCCTTTCCCTCTTTCTTGAGGTCGCGGAACAGTTCGCACGTCCTGTAGCTGAACTCAGGAAATTCAATGTCTCTTTCCAGCAGGTAATCCTCAATTGCAACATCTCCTTTGAGCATGGGGTGAAATGGCGGCGTGGGCGGTTCTTCCAGAAAGATTGCGTCATGACAGCGCATGGCCCGGGAGGCAAGGTGCAGAGTCTCCGGTCGGTGGCTGGAAAAGACCAGGGTGACGCGATTCATTTCTTTGTCCGGAAATGCACAGAACCCCGTCCCCCCTCGGCTTGCATGACGGTCCACCACATTACTACTGCTTTGCATTGTTCAATATGGAAATCGTTTCGTGTGTACCTGCCAACGAATTCCCTCTCAGCCAGAGGGACTGTCAAAGTGCCCGGTCCTGCACGAATCGGGATCGGAGCGCCCGGTAGACTGGTCTCACAGATAAGGCCAACAGCGTCAAGGCGCCGATTGTCTGTGCCCAGGGCGGAACAACCTCTGCCGCCTGCCCTGCTATGGCCTGGGCTGATATGCCCAGAAATGAGTAAACCTGATCCAAAACCAGTCCGAAAACCACGGTCAAGAGAGCAATACTAGACAGGTAGATGGCTGTCGCTCTTTTTCCTAATATCCCTAAAAGCACTGTCAGCGATGTGATGTTGGTGGCTGGCCCGGCCAAAAGGAAAACCAATGCTGCGCCAGGGCTGACACCGGCAAGAATGAAGGCCGCGGCAATCGGTGTGGAAGCCGTTGCACAGATGTACAAGGGGATACCTGCAGCCAGCATAATAAGCATGGCTGGGAGTCCTCCACCAAGGTGCCGGGTCATGAGTTCAGATGGAATGATGGTGGTGATGAGCCCGGCTAGAAGCAGGCCCACCAGAAACCAGACCGCCAGATCACCCCACACTTCTCTCAAGGCGTGCCTGCATCCAGCCAGCAGCTTTTCTGAAAAGGCATGGTGCGCACGATGAACTTCCGGCGGACAATTCAACTCGTCGCAGCAGCCATCCACCGGACAGGTCAGATCCGGCACAACATGGCTATCCTCATGCTCCATGCCGAACAGATTTTCAGCAACACCGGCAAAAGTAGCAGTAGCAAGAGCCGCAGCCGGCCTGGCAACGGTCATAACCGGGTCAAGCAGGGCATATGTCAGGGCCACGGAATCCACACCGGACTCGGGTGCGGAGATAAGGAACGCTGTTGTCGCCCCGATGTTCGCCCCCTGCTTTTTCAGTGACGCCGCCGCCGGCAGCGCACCGCATGATCAAAGGGGTATGGGAATGCCAAGGAGAGCGGCCTTGAATACTGAAAGGAATCTGCCGCGGCCCAGGTGACGGGCCACAGTGGCCGGGCCGAAGAAAACCCGCAGGAGACCGGCTACCAGGATGCCGAACATGACATACATAGAAGATTGCTGCAACAATCTCCACGATTCCATCACGGTGTTCAGAAATAGATTCATACAAAATTCCAACGAGCAGTGTTGGCGGTTTCTATGTTTGATAAAAGGAGCAGAGAGAATTTATCACGAAAGCACCGCATTTTGAAAGCACGAAATGATTACGCAGGTGATCATTGCGTTGGCGTCGGTCTTGATGATCGTGGTTACGAAGGAATCCTGGGGCGCTTCCTTAAAGCTGGTGTGTATAAGACGCTTTTCGGAGTGTCCGCTATAACTATACCACTGCTGTTAAGGGCGGTATCGCGAGATTGGGTAAATGGGCTATGATTTATGGGTCCCCTCCTGGGATTTCAGATATTGTTGTGCCTTCTTGCTGCCCAGTTGGGCTGCCTTATTAAAGTCCTTGAGAGCCTGTTTCTGAGAACCGAGTCTATGGTAAGCAACTCCGCGGGCATAATAGACTGAGGCATCTTTGGAATTGAACTTAATGGCCTTGGTGAAATCGTCGACAGCACGATCGCAATTATCCAGGGCAATGTAGTCTATCCCGCGATTAATGTACGCATTCTCATTGTTGGGATCCAGTTCAATAGCCTTGATGCCGTCTTCAATGGCCTGCTTATGTTTGTCGAACAAACCATAGGCGATAGCCCGGTTGTAATAGAGTGTTGCATTGTTAGGGTCAAATTCGAGCGCCTTTGTAAAATCATCAATGGCTTGCTGATAGTTGCCGAGTTCAAGATGGGCCACGGCCCGATTGTGATAGGCCAGACTGTCTTCGGGCTCTATCTCAATGGCCTTAGTACAGGCCTTGATAGTTTTTCTATACTCTTTGGCCTTTTCCTCGGGAGAGTTTTTTGCCTGATTGATCCCGGGTTCGAGCGCTTTTTTCTTTTCCTCTTTTGGTCCAGGAGCTGCGGAGGCCAGGCCTTTCGTGCCGATAGATCCTTCTCCTGCCTGGGCGCCCAGGAGCTTCAAGGCTTCTTGCGCAGCGTTGGCTACTTCTTTGACTTCCACACCCTTTCCATCCTTGAATGTGGTCACGACTCCCTCATCTTTTAGCGCCTTGGTGAGGGCTGCCACAGCGCTTTTCTCGCCCAGCTTGCCCAAGGCCTTGGCCGCGCTGCTGCGGACAAAAACATTCTTGTCGGATCCCAGAGCACTAATCAGATGTGGCACAGCCTGTCGAGCACCCAGACTTGTTAAAGACCTGGCAGCATTTTGGCGTACCGTCCAGTGCTCGTCATTACTCAGAGCTTTGATGAGGGGCTCAATCGCTTTCTTGTCTTTTGTCTGCCCCAGTTTGAATGCAGCCTGGGATCGCTTTGTCCATTCTGTGCCTTTGTCTTCCAGCAGTTGGATCTGTTCGTTGAGATTGGCGCCCGTGCGAATGGCTCCGCGCGTGACTGTCAGGCCTGTGGTTCCCATACCAGGTCCTTGATTCTTGAGTTCCTGCATGGCAGTTGGGAAAGGCGATTGTCCTGTCACCTTGGCTGTCAATACGGAAAAGGGCATCAAGCACATTGAACCCATGAAGGCGAACACCAAGACGACCGGCATGACATAACCGAAAGCTCCGGTTGCGATGATACCCGCCTTTTCTTTCTTTGAGGGTTTAAACAAAAAACTGCCTCGCAGAGCCTTCAGATCTTCATAGACGAGGAATGTGTAGACAAAACTAAAAGGCACGAGAAAAAGAGCCAGCACTTGCCCTGCAATCGGTATTGCCGCAACAAGAACAGAAAGGAGCCAAATGGCGACCAATCTCCAGAATACACCGAACCATCTGCCCTGAACGTAGGCCTTGCTCTTCAAGAGGGCATTCATCCCACGAGCGTCGTCCTCAATGAAGACAAAGGGCGCGAAGAAAAACCAGATAGCGAAAATGATCCCGGGGATAAGCAGAAGAATGTGCGCGCCGGTCAGGATCAGGCCTGTCAACAGCGCAAGCCACATATGCGCAAGTGTCTTGGGCTTGGCTTTCTGAAAGGCCTCCTTTATCCCGCAGCGTTCGTCCACAACTGCGAGAAGAAAGGCTGATATTCCCCAGTTGGCGACCCAAACCGCGCTGCCTGCAGCCAGGAGTATACTGACCAGTATGAGCACGTTTTTGTAGTCCGGCATATACTGCCAAAGGAGAAATCCAAGACCAAAAGGAGGCACAAGCGACAGAATCGTCAGCAGGACTGTTACAAGTCCCAAACCAATCAAAGTCCACATGCGTTTCCTGTAGATCGTCCACGTCCTTCCTAACAGATCGCCTATGCCCGCAAGTTTGCCTGATGAGATCTTATCCATTGGTCTGGCCTCCTGTGCTATTTGTTGCCTCTCCAATAGCTTTTCGATATTTGAGTCCAGGAACTTTAGCAATCTTTTTGTTTTTGACAGAAAACCCAGCCTGGATTCGCTCAAGCCGAAGAATCAGGGAAATACGAAACCATCAATCTTGATGGTTTCCCAAAGATGAAAGGAGATTGGTCCTGATGTTCCGGATTTGTCAAACTTTTGACGATTAGACGAAGTCATTGCCAAGAGCAAAAAGACCCTACCAGCAATCATAAACATCTGGCTACTGCGAAAATCTGCACCAATAACCTAAAAGATATCGCCTTTCAGAAAAAGCCTTCATGCCCCAGGTTATTGAGAATTTACAAAGGGATGACAAAGAATTGATAGGAAACAAGGGGTTCAAGAGTCCCTGAACCTTCTTGCCGTCTAGGACGTGCCTTGGTGGCAAGGGCATCATTGGATTTGCAGGAGCGACATCGTCCTGATTCACGTACCGATTGTTGGCACTAATTTTGCTGAGATTTTTCTGTAGTTTCAAAACGGCATGAAATCAGAGATTAGGCAGAAGTCACAGACCTGATAGATAGGGGAATATATGGAGGGATACGCAGCACTCGACAATCCTGAGGATGTAAGATCCGAACATGAAAGGCTACTGGATCACTACCACCGCGCAGAAATCGCAATAAGTGGACTCAATGCTGCTTATGTTTTTAAAATCCGGAATGTTGCGTCAACACCCATGTGCGTTCTGGTCAGGCAAGACTCAGAAATTGTGCCCCGGCTAAAGGTGGGTGACACATTCAACGTGAAATATTATTTTACCGATTCGGATTATCCCCCGGAGCATCGGGAGACAGAGATTCGAAATATCACAAGAGATGATGAAGGCCGATTTAAGGGTCATTATTTGGTTGGCCTGGAGATCCTGGATGGGCAGACATAGGGGTGAACTAGGCACAATCTCGAGAGAAAAAGACACAAAGGGAAAGGGAGTAGCACGGTGGCAATCATTACAAGGTTCTGTATCCTTATCATTCCTGTCACCTTGGGATTGTTTTTGTTGTGCCAGACGAGCTGGGCTGCAAAGGCCTATATAACGGATTCTTTCAGAATCAGTCTTCGCAGGGGCCCCAGTATCGAAAACAAGATCCTCAGGTTTGTCCCTTCGGGTTTGCCTGTGGAAATCTACGAATCTCAAGACGGTTGGAGTCGTGTTCGCCTCTTGGAAGGTGAGCAGGGCATCCTGGAGGGATGGGCCCTAAGTCGTTATCTGATCAATCGTATGCCATGGGAGGATCAGGCCAGATCTTTAAGGGATGAGAATGCTCGGCTCAAAGAAAAGTTGGCCCGCATTGACCAGGAATGGGAAGAAAAGGTCAGCAGGGAGCATGGGCAAGGCAAGCAATTGAAAACAGAATATGAAATAGCCCGGAAAAATGCGCAAAGGTTAGCCGAGGAGAACGAGGTCTTGAAGTCCTCAAAGAGGAACAAGTGGTTTGCCACTGGCGCTCTTGTACTGTTGTCCGGCTGGGTAATCGGACTGATGGCAGGAAAAAATCAGAGAAAGCGTAATTTATCATATTAATATGGATGACCATAACATCACAAAGCGATTCTATAGCTCGATTAGCCGTGGAGTCAAAGAACGTCCCCGAACATTAATGATGGCCACGGATACGGGATGGTTTGACCGTTGCGGCCCCGCACTGCCCGGGTTCAAGAAAAGCGCTCCGTTGCTTTCCCCAACGCTAGGCCGGTGAGTATGTCCGCTTATAACAGCGCTAAAGCCGGCCGCAGTCGGCTCCAGATTGAGTTCACATATATCATGTAGCATATACATCGAGACTTCTCCCACTTCGACCACCTCCGCCCGTGGAAGGTCACGAGCCCATGAGCCTTGGTCCATATTGCCTCGCACGGCAACGACCGGGGCGATTGCTCTGAGCGCCTCAAGCACATAAGGATTATCAATGTCCCCAGCGTGAATGATGAGGTCTGTCTCTTTGAGAACCGCGACCGCCTCAGGCCGCAGAAGGCCGTGAGTGTCCGAGATGACACCGACGACATGGTCGTACTTGCTTTGCACTTTTGCGGACATAATGAATTCTTCTTCGATGTGTCGGTTTTCAGCTTGTATGAAGGGTGTTCGATCCCGAGGCGAACATGGATAAAACATGTCCCCGAAGGTCCGCCGCTCACTTCTATGGCATACTTTCTCAGTGGTGAAAATGGCTCACTTTTTAACCAGTGTCAATGCCCTGCTTCCATAACCTACAGAACGCAGCCTTCTCATCCGGCAAACATGTTCTTACAACTGCCCATCTCAGAGAAAGAGGGGCGATCAATGTCGTTATAAAGGCCACCAGGACCAGGCCTGAAAATTGGGCTTCTGTCAACAAAGGCTCTGTAATCATCTGAGTGAACATTAGCTTGTCGCCGAGCTGCAGCACGACCGCGGCCACCACCAGTTCTACAGCGCCTCGACCGCTCATTCCGAAACCTACGACTGTACACTCCCAAGGATTGCGTCTAAAGATAGCCAAGCCCAGTCCACACCCGATGAGCTTGCCGAGGATGGCGACCAGCGTCAGAGTCAATACGAAAGATATGAAGCGCCAGTCCCAGAAAAATCGGAGATGGCACGACAAAGAGGCAAAAAAAATAGGAACAAGAAATCCATAACTCAAGCCGAAAAACCGGTCCTTCATAGCATTGTATATGCTTTTGTCCATAATCTCCTTTCTCACAAAGAGTCCGGCGAGAAAAGCCCCAATAATGAGATGAAGACCTGCCAGGTCAGCCAAGTACGCCATTGTCAGGGCCGATACCACGGCAAATGTAAAGGCCTTGCCCTCCCGATCATGGAGCTGTGCGGTTATTTTCGGCACGACAAAGAGTCCCACAAGGATAGTCAAACCAAAAAAGGCGGTCACTTTAAGAACAACGATTGATAAATCTATGTATTGAACGGCGCCAGTTTTGGCCAAACCAAAAAGGACTGACAGACACATTAAGGACAGGATGTCGTCGACTATGGCGGCTCCAATAATGATGTGTCCCAGCTCACTTTCATTTATCCTCATAGAATGGAGTATAACCGATTGAACAGCAATCGCTGTAATGGAAACACCCAGTCCCACAAAGAGGGATTGGTATAAGGTGCCGCCGAATGCTCTGGCTGTCAGATATCCCGCGGCAAGGGGCAGAACAAAACCCCCTAAAGCCACGGCAAGAGAAGGCCCGATATGTTCTACGAGTTCTTTGGGGTCCATCTCCATGCCGCTATAAAACATGAGAAAGAAGATCCCCAATTCGGCGATTAGTGCAATAGCTGGAGAGCAGCTCACAAGACCCAACAGAGGCGGCCCCAAGACGACACCGGCCAGTAGCTGTCCCAGCATGATCGGCAACCCGAATCGAGAGAAAAGGCCTCCCATGACCCAGGCTATGGTCAGAATAAGAAGAAGATCTATAAGAAGCTGAGAGGTAATCATCGTGTGCGATCTTCAGGAAGCAGAAAACCTCCCTATCAGTTTTTGAAGAACTCCCTGGCAGTGGTGAAGGTCTCCTTCAGTTCTTTGGAGGAGGCCACACCGATGGCGACGCCATAGACGTAGCTCGACACATACTCCAGAGCCTCTCGTGGCCTCAGAGAACCTGCCGACAAGGCCTTTTTGCCTATGACTATCTTGTCAGTCTCCTTGATCGCTTCCAGGGCCTTATCGGCCGAGGGCGCCATGAATTTGCCGGTCTTGTTTATCGGGGCCATTACGATCTTCACATTGTCGAACTCTGCGAGCTTGGGTATGACTATTCCAGGACGGTGAGTTACGGCCCCCGGTACGGCGATTTCGCTTATTCTGTCTAAGCGTTTCCGGAAGTTGTCATCCAGCCTATTTGTAGCTATCACTTTTCCCCTCTTTATCCAGGATCGCCAGCAGGTCGATGTCGCTATCATCACGCGGGTTGCCGTGAGCATAAGAACCAAACATGAAGCCTTGTTGAATAGCCTTAATGAGACAGTATAGTTTCATGTTGATTCAACATCAATATTGACGCAAAATCATTTTGCTCCGTGCTTCATATACCCCGTTTGTCTTGCAAATTCTGTCTAATGCAATATTTCGATTTCAAGCCCTTCAATCCTCTCAAAATGCCTTTTGTCGAAAGTTGCCACTGAAAAACCAAGGGAAAGAGCGGTAGAGCCAATTATAAGATCGTGGGCGCCAATCTGAATGCCCTTCCTACGCAAGTGAGCCCATATGTCTGCGTAGATTCTCGCGGTCGCGATGTTAAAAGGATAGACTGGAAATAATTCGATGACCTTCTCCACGTAGGCACTCCTCTTCAGGCGCCTTTTTGATGAATCCGCCCCGTGGACGCCATAAAGAAGCTCGGCAACTGTGATGACACTCAGGCCAAAAGAGTCTTTCTCTCTGCCTCTTATAAATATGTCTATATCCAAATACCCTCTTTCTGCTTCCATAAGAAGGCTTGTGTCAAGAATTACTCCCACATACCCTCCTCTGGTAAGGCCGGTTGGTCTTTCCATATACCCTTAAGGTCCGCTGCAAAGGCATCCAGCTCTTCATTCAGTCTGGGGAGTTCTTTCAGTAAAAATTTAAGCTCGTTTAGCGTTTTTGCCTTCTTTGCCTCTCTTATAGGCTCCATTTGTGCTACCGGTTTTCCGCTTCTCTCTATAATATAGCGGTCCCCCTGAAATTTTATCTTATTCAACAGTTCTGAAAAGGCTCTCACCGCTTGAGTGACCGTTATACACTTTCCCATGGATCGAACCTCCCCGCAATCTTCGATAATCAGATTTTACGCAATTTACATATTGATGTCAAAGATGATAAGAACTGAGGAAAACCGCCGGCTAATTGGCATGGAGTAGTCCGCTAAATATTTCTCTGACGGGATTAACAGGATCATCAGGATTTTCTGGCCTTTCTCCCTTCCCGGCCTCCGGCCCGGAGGGATGGAAGGGAAGAACTCAATCCGCAGGCGGATTACCTGGCATTACCGTAACTTCTGATGGGGATGGATAGGTTGAGTGGTATTGAGGCTCCCCACAGTCCGCCTGCGGACAGGGAATCTTCGGCGCTCCTAACGAAATTGTCGGTGTCGCATTTTGACTAGGAAATTGTCGGTGCCCACACTGCGCACATCTACCGTCGGAGGCGCTAAGTTGCCATTGGCAGTATGGTTCAGCACCGTATATGCGTACATGCGTAATCGGTTAAGGCGTACCTATTGTCTCAGATCGGGCCTATAATCCGTTGTAATATAAGGATATTAGGACCGTCCGGTACGCTGATAAATGTACGGCAAAATGTGCTTGACATACGTGACCAGTTGTTGTATTCTCCTCT
>Ga0209986_10002620_pt1 | contig 16318 bp, 15 predicted proteins | sample BlataG_FD_183168 | JGI IMG/M metagenome (GOLD analysis project Ga0209986, IMG submission 183168) | Deep subsurface microbial communities from Black Sea to uncover new lineages of life (NeLLi) - Black_00105 metaG (SPAdes) (version 2) | ecosystem: Environmental > Aquatic > Marine > Oceanic >...
GCATCCCCAACGGACAAGATGAGGATTATGTATCTGAGTGTGATGATGAATGTGATGGAACCTGTGACAGTGAACCTAAAGGCAACGGTATGAGAAGAAATTCTTCTGATAATATTTCTGGATTACAGACTCATGTAAATGGAATGGAAATGAAGACTATGACCATTGCAGATATTGCTGCTCTTTGGGGAATAGATGGTGACAGCTTCTTAGCAGAGATGACAAAAGAATTTAATTTACAGCAAGAAGAGTATACTACTGACAATACCATAGATGACTTAAGGGGAGAATATAGATTTTCACCTTATCAGATAATGGAGATTGCAGAAAGAATTAAAGCAGCATCAGTCGAATAAATTCTTAACTATCAAAATAAAATAACTAATTTTAATTAACATGAGATAACTCCCTTACTGATAAGAGTGAGGGAGTTATTTTTTTTGGGGAAAATATTTTTAAAATAAAGTTGACAAAATGATACAATAGTAGTATCATAATAAAAAATAAAAAAGCAAGGCATTTTAAAACAAAAAAATTGTTATAAAGATTAAAAGATTAGAGGAAAATTGATAAGTGAAATTAATTATCAGGAACACAGATTATGCGATAAGGGCACTTTGCTGTATTGCCGAACAAAAACAAGAGGTAATCTCGGCTGACCAATTAGTTAAATCTTTAGAGATGCCTCGCCCCTTTTTAAGAAAAATACTACAAGCTTTAAATAAAGAAGGATTACTTAATTCATCTAAGGGTAAGGGTGGCGGTTTTGCTTTAGCCGTGTCTCCGGAGAAAATAACCCTAACTGATGTAATGAAGATTTTCCAGGGACCGATAAAACTGAACGAATGCACATTTAAAAAAAATGTTTGTCCTAATGTAAAAAATTGTCTTTTGAAGAAAAAGATAGATGAAATAGAAAAAGAAGTAATATTGAAGTTAAAGGCCATTACTCTCGAATCTTTATTAATAAATAAAAAATAGAAGGAGGAATGTAATTATGTTAAGTGAAAAAATGATTAATAGCATTAACCATCAGATAAATAGAGAGCTTTACTCTGCGTATCTCTATCTATCCATGGCCTCTTATGCTGCTGTGGAAGGTTTAAACGGATTTGCTAATTGGTTTAAAGTTCAGGCAAAAGAAGAAGAATTCCATGCAGAAAAGATGTACAATTATGTGAATCAACAAGGGAGCAGGGTATTATTAGAAGCAATCGAACAACCACCAACAGAATTTTCTTCTATGCTTGACTTATTTGAAAATACCTTAGAACATGAAAAAGGGGTAACCGCCATGATTAATAACCTGGTTAAGCTGGCACGGGAAGAGAATGATTATGCTACCGAATCTTTCCTGCAATGGTATGTGATTGAACAGGTTGAAGAAGAAGCAAATCCTACTGAGATTATCCAGAAACTAAAATTTATCGGGAAAGACGGAAGAGGTCTTTTAATGATTGATAAAGATTTAGCTACCCGAGTATTTACTGTTCCTGCGGCAACAGAACAGTAAAATATTTAGAGAAAGTTGCCAAAATGTAAAATTTTTATAAGGAGGATTTAAAAATGGAAGAATTAACAGGGAGTAAATTTCCCCTAATAGGCGATCAGTTGCCTGAAATGGAGGTACAAACTACTCATGGAAAGATGAAATTACCAGATGTATTTTCTGGAAAATGGTTTGTTTTGTTTAGTCATCCGGCAGATTTTACCCCAGTTTGTACTACAGAATTTGTAGCTTTTGCTAAGAGACATGAAGAATTTAGAAAACTGAATTGTGAACTTATTGGGCTCTCTATAGACCAGGTGTTCTCTCATATCAAGTGGATAGAATGGATTAAAGAAAAATTAGATGTGGAAATTCAATTTCCAGTAATTGCCGACGATACCGGAAAAGTTGCTAAAAAACTAGGAATGATTCATCCCGGAGCAGGGACCAGTACTGTTAGAGCTGTTTTTCTCGTTGACCCCAAAGCAGTAATCAGATTAATATTATTCTATCCTGCTTCAGTAGGGAGGAATATGGATGAAATATTAAGGGTAGTTAAAGCATTTCAAGTTTCAGATAAGAATGGGGTGGCTATCCCTGCCAATTGGCCCAATAATGAACTGATGAAAGATGAAGTGATAATACCACCGCCTACCGATGTAGCAACTGCTTATAAAAGATTAAAAAGTAAAGAATTTGAGTGTTATGATTGGTGGCTTTGTCATAAAAAATTATAAAAAGTAAAGGAGATTAGAAATGACTAAAAAATTAGAAATTTATAAATGTGAGATTTGCGGAAATATTGTTGAGGTATTACATACAGGTGCGGGAACCTTGGTCTGCTGCGGGCAGGATATGAAGCTGATGGAAGAACAGACCGCTGATCAAACTACCGAAAAACATGTACCGGTGATGGAAAAAATTCCTTCTGGAATTAAAGCGGTAGTCGGCTCAACCCTGCATCCTATGGAAGAAAAACACTATATTGAGTGGATTGAAGTTATTAGCGAAAGGGGTGCTTCTCGAAAATTTTTAATGCCGGGCGACAAACCGGAATCTCTATTTAAAGATATAGAAGGATTGGAAAAAATTAGGGAATACTGTAATATTCATGGATTGTGGGAACATAAAGAGGATAAATAGTACTGTAATTGTAGGGGCGTATTGCTATACGCCCCTACTTCTAGACCTTTTTACGTTTAAGCTTTTAATTTTATGAAAAGGAGATAAGTAAATGGATTTAAAAGCACTTTACAATATCAGTTACGGTATTTATATAATCAGTTCCAAAAAAGAAGACCGCATAAACGGACAGATTGCCAATACAGTTTTTCAGACAACTTCAGAGCCAGCTACCATTGCAATTTGTATTAATAAAAAAAATTTAACCCATGAGTTTATCGCTGAAAGTAAAGTCTTTGCTGTCTCGGTATTAGAACAGGAAACTGATATGAAATTTATCGGAAGATTTGGTTTTAAATCGGGAAGAGATGAAGACAAATTTGAGGGAGTAAATTATAAGATCGGGGTAACCGGTTCGCCCATAATTATGGAAAATACTTTAGCTTCTATAGAGGCAGAAGTAATTATGGAAATGGATGCGGGCACCCATACTCTATTTATAGGGAAACTTGTCGAGGCAGAGAATATTAAAAAGGCAAAACCGTTGACTTATGATTATTACCATCAAGTGAAGAGAGGTGTCTCTCCCAAGACCGCCCCTACTTATATTCCGAAAGAGGAAAAATTAGAAAAAGAAATAAACAAAGAAAGAAAGGAGTCAGAAAAAATGATTAAATATGAATGCACAGTTTGTGGGTATATTTATGAACCTGAGAAAGGCGATCCCGAGTCAGGGGTAAATCCGGGGACTCCCTTTGAAGACCTCCCTGATGATTGGGTATGCCCGGTATGCGGTGTAGGTAAAGATGATTTTGAAGAGGCGAGTTAGAAATGACTATAAAAAAGATAAAAAAAGATATCTACTGGGTAGGAGCGATTGACTGGGATAGAAGATTGTTTGATGAGCTTATCCCTCTTCCTGAGGGCACCAGCTATAATGCTTATCTGATAAAAGGTCAGAAAAAGACAGCTTTAATTGATACAGTTGACCCGACTAAAGAAGATGATTTATTGGACAATTTAGATGATTTAAGAATAGAGCATTTGGATTATATAGTAGTAAATCATGCAGAACAGGATCATTCCGGGGCTATTCCTTTAATGTTAGAATTATATTCGGAGGCAAAAATGGTCACCAATGAGAAATGCAAGAAAATGCTGATGGAACACCTTCTTATTAAAGAAGACAGGATTATAACCGTGAATGATAATGATACTCTCTCTTTAGGGGGAAAAACTCTAAGATTTATATTTGCTTCCTGGGTACATTGGCCGGAAACCATGTTAACTTACTTAGAAGAGGAAAAGATTTTGTTCAGCTGTGATCTGTTCGGGGCACATCTTGCCGAGAGTAATTTATGGGTAGATGATGAGTCTAAAGTTTATTTTGCCGCCAAGCGTTATTATGCGGAGATTATGATGCCTTTCCGTAACAATATTAAAAAACATTTGGAAAGATTAAAAGAATTAGAGATTAAAACCATTGCCCCCAGTCACGGTCAGATATATTCTCATCCGGAATTTATTTTATCGGCTTACAAAGAATGGATTTCTGACGAGGTGGAAAATGAAGTAATTATCCCCTATGTTTCCATGCACGGCAGTGTCGAGGAAATGGTGTATATCTTAAGCGAAGAATTAATGAGAAATGGGATAACCGTAAAACTCTTTAATCTTTCTAGGACCGATATAGGTGCATTAGCTATAGCTTTAGTGGATGCCGCTACCATTGTAATCGCCTCACCTACGGTTTTAACCGGCGCACATCCTAAAGTAGTTTCAGCGGTTTATCTGGCTAATGCTTTAAGGCCAAAACTAAGATATGCTTCGGTTATCGGTTCTTACGGATGGGGAGGAAAGATGCTGGAAAATATTAGTGCAATGATAGGTAATTTAAAAGTAGAGATTCTTTCTCCGGTGATAGTAAAGGGTTATCCCAAAGAAGAGGATTATAATTCTTTGATAAAATTAGCCGGTGAAATAGCAGAAAAACATAAAAATCTATAAGTGATTGTAACCCAAAAAGTAAACAAAAAGTAGGTTTATAAATCTATTTTAAAAAAATATTTTAGGAGGATAAAAAAAATGAAAGATTTAAAAGGAACAAAGACCGAAAAAAATTTAATGGAAGCCTTTGCCGGAGAATCCCAGGCCAGAAATAAATATAGTTATTTTGCTTCCAAGGCCAAAAAAGAAGGGTATGAACAGATTGCTTCTATTTTTTTAGAAACAGCTGAAAATGAAAAGGAACACGCCAAACTTTCTTTTAAAAAATTAGCAGGAATCGGAAGCACTATTGATAATTTAAAAGCAGCAGCTGCAGGTGAAAATTTCGAATGGACAGAAATGTATCCCCGTATGGCCAAAGAAGCCAGAGAAGAAGGGTTTGAAGAGATTGCCAAGATGTTTGAGGGGATTGCCGAAATTGAAAAAGAACATGAGGAGCGTTATAAGAAGCTTCTTAAAAATATAGAAGAAGGTCAAGTTTTTAAAAAAGAAGGTAAAATTTTTTGGAAATGCCGAAATTGCGGCAATATCTATGAAGGGGCTGAGGCACCCGAAGTCTGCCCGGTATGCAAGCACCCCCGGGCTTATTATGAAGTAAAGGGTAAAAATTATTAAATTGAACTGTTATCAAAGAGATGCAAAAATATTTTAAAATTTAGGAGAGGATATATATGACCAAAGAGAAAGATACACTAAAAGAAAGGGTAGAGGCTGCTTTAGAAAAGATAAGGCCAGCTCTACAGGCTGATGGAGGAAATGTAGAGTTAGTAGAAGTTACTCTTGATGGCATTGTGAAAGTTAAATTAACCGGTGCCTGCTACGGTTGCCCGATGAGTCAGATGACTTTAAAGATGGGTATCGGCAGGACTTTAAAAAAGGAAGTTCCTGAAGTGCAGGATGTTGTGGAAGTATAATCGCTTAAGATTATTAGTGTATACTTTTATGCTGTACTAAATTTTTTGTTCTTTACACAATACGGAGTTATTCTGATTTTTGGTTTTTATTATCTTTTCGAGATACGATTCACGAGATGCGTGATATGAATTGTTAGGTTAGTGTAAACTTTAGTGGGGTATTTTAAGAAAGAAAAGAATAGTTTTTGCTTTTGTTTTTACATTCTTTTTTCTCTAGTTTTTTTCTTCACGCGATACTCAATACTCAATACTCGATACTGACTTATGAATTTTTAAGGTTGCAAAATAAAGAAAAAAATATAATATATATAGAATCCATAAAATAAAAAGGAGAAAAATTTAGATGAGTGAAGAATTAAAGAAACTGAAAACTCAGACAAAAAAATTATGGAAGGAATTACCTTCAGTAATGGGTGCTTTTATAAAGTTAGATAAAGAATGTTCTAAAGAGGGGATACTTAGCAATAAAACTAAAGAATTAATTGCTTTAGGGATATAAATAAGTATAAGGTGTGAGTATTGTATTTATTATCATACTTCTGAAGCAGTAAAATATGGAGCGAGCCGAGCAGAAATTTTAGAAGCAGCCGGCGTCTCTATATTAATTGCTGGTGGATCAGCCGAAATCTATGTTGCTTCAATTCTTCTAAAAGTATTAGATGAATTAGGTGTAAAATAAAAAGTTTTAGTTTTAGACAAAGTTATTATTTTAAAAAGGCTTCTTGATTTGATTTGTTTTGTTTAACTGTATTTATAACAATTCATGAAGCCTTTATGTTAATAAATAACTGTTTTATATTTTTACTTTCTTTTTCTTCTAAAAAATAATATAATAGATTAACGTATTTAAAAATTGAGTAGATTTTTGTATCAATTCTCAAAATATATTTAGGAGGAGATATTATGAAAAGGTATTTTTTGTTTCTTCTTGTTTGTACATTATTTACTGTTTTTTCTTTTACATCATTAGCGAATGATACTATCGCACAAGCTGATGCACTTTTTGAAAAAGGGGATATAACCAGCATATTGGAATCAATACCTCTCTATATCAAGGCGGTGGAAGCAAATCCGGATAGTTACGAAGCCAACTGGAAATGTGCCCGTGCCCATCGAGAGTATGCTGACCATGCTCTTGAAGGGGAGCATGAAGGATGGAAAGACATTTGTAAAGAATATGGGAAAAAAGGGATGGAGTATGCAGAAAAAGCCAAGGAACTTGAACCTGAGAAAATTGAAGGACACTATTATTTTGGACTTAGTGCAGGAACTTACTCTGATGGAGTCAGTATACTCAAGGCTTTAAAAGAAGGATTAAAAGGAAGCACTCAAGATGCTTTTTATAAAGCTTATGATATAGATAAAATGTATGATATAGGAGGTCCAATGTTGGCTATAGGACGATTCTGGCATCAACTTCCCTTTCCCTTGAGAAATAAGAGAAGAGCAGAGAAATATTTTGAGGAACATCATAAATATTTTCCTGATGACCCGGAAGGTCTGGTTTATTTTGCAGAATTACTGATAGATAGAGGAAAAAAGAAGGAAGCAAAACCTTTATTGGAGAAAGCAATCATGGGTGATGAACCCTTCTATAGTAAACTAGCAAAAGAGATGTTAGAAGATCTGTAAAAGAATAAAAAAAGGGGGGGGATTACTCCCCCCTTTTTTTATTCTTATCCCCCCTTATTCCACCATCTTTTTTAATTGACAAGGACATTAGGCGAAGTATATTATAATAAAACTATGTTAATTAAATTTATTATTTCTTACTACAAAAAAGCTCCCCTTAAGATATTGTTTGGATTTCTTATGCTGGTAGCAGTGGATATTGCCCAACTTATTTCCCCCCGCATAGTTCAAAGAGCGATAGATTATATTATCGCAACTTACACTGCCACCGGGAATAATTATTCTCATCTTGCGAAATTTACTCTCTTAATCTTTGCCCTGGCGATAGCTATCGGAATTTTTAGATTTTTCTGGCGAATGATAATTATCGGAATGTCCCATTTTATCGAAATGGACTTTAAGAACAGGCTGTTTAAACATCTGCTTTTGCTCTCCAATTTTTTTTTCACCAGAACAAAGATTGGAGATATTATGGCTCATATGACCAATGATATGACCGCAGTAAGAAGGGCCTGTGCCTTCGGAGTTATTGCCGGCTTTGACGCTGTCTTTCTTTTTCTGGCGACCCTCGTATTTATGTTAACTCTTAATGTAAAACTTACCCTTTATGCTATGATACCTCTTCCAATTATTTCACTTATATCATTATTCTTTGTAAGGGTATTGTTTAGAAAATTCAAAAGCGTCCAGGAGTCATTTTCTCTATTGACTGAAAAAGTGCGGGAAATGGTATCCGGTATAAAGATTATCCAGGCATTTCAGCAGGAAGAACCGGAATCTAAAAACTTTGATAAATTAAGCCAGGAGTATCTGGGGAAAAACATTTCTCTTATTAAAATTTGGGGAACTATGTTCCCCTTGATATTTTTATTTGCTGAGATTGGCATGGCGATAATACTCTGGGTAGGAGGCCAGCAAGTTATCCTTAATGAGCTTACTACCGGTGAATTAGTTGCCTTCCTTTCCTATATGGGGATTATTGTCTGGCCTATGATGGCAGTAGGAATGGTGACCAATGTATACCAGCGGGGCAATGCTTCTTATAAGCGTATACTTGAACTCCTTGAAGAGAAGCCGGATATTTATGATGTCCCTCGTGCAGAGTATCATCCCTTAAAAGGCAGCATAAAACTGGAGAACATCTACTTTTCTTATGGGGAACAGGCTGTTCTGGATAACGTAAATATTGATATAAAAGAGGGGCAGTATATAGGGATATGCGGAAGGATAGGTTCCGGGAAAAGCATAATAGCCAGATTAATTTTAAGGATTATCGAGCCTCAAAAGGGAAGAATCTTTTATGATTCTATAGATTATAAAAAGATAAAGATAGCATCAGTAAGGGATAGTATAGGATATATCCCTCAGGATTCTTTTCTTTTCTCAGATACCATAGAAGATAATGTCAGGTTTGGTAAGCCTGATGCCACTTTGGAGGAGATAGTGGAGGCCTGCAAGGTTGCTTCGATACATAAGAATATAATGGAACTAAAATATCAGTATAAAACAGTGGTGGGAGAGAAGGGGGTAACCCTCTCCGGGGGCCAAAAACAGAGGTTGTGTATTGCCCGGGCAATTATTAGAAGACCCCAAATTCTTATCCTTGATGATGCCTTAAGTTCGGTGGATACCAATACCGAAAAGGAGATTATCCGGAATTTAGGAAATTATTCTAAAGGTATTACTACCATTGTAATATCACACCGCATATCTTCATTTATAAAAGCAGATAATATATTTGTTCTGGATAAGGGGAGGATTGAAAACAGCGGCACCCACCGAGAGCTGATTAAAAAATCTGATATCTATAAAAGTATTTACAAAATACAAAAATTGGAAGAATAAAGATGAAAGAAGAAAAATTATATTCCGGTCTGGACAGAAAAATATTTTCTAAATTATGGCAATATGGAAAGCCTTACGGGGGGAAGATTTTAATAATATTCATTCTTATTCTAGCCATAAGCGGCATACAAATTGCTCTTCCCTTGATCACTAAAAATGTGGTAGATAATTATATTGAAAGAAGTTATCTAAGGTTAATCCTTAATGATAGGACGGTTGAGATTACCGATAAATACAAAGCCTATCGGGTCAGGTCTGATAATATTATTTTTCTCCCCTCAAATCTGTTAAATAAGGAAGAATATCTAGAATTGCAGAGAGATTCACTTATCTTGCCGGGAAAATATTTAATGATTAAAGATAAAGAAGGGATGGATAAATTAAAACAATATCAACTTAGTATCATCAAAACAGATAAAGGTAGTTTTATTCCTTATTCTGAAATGCAGAAAATTTCTTCGGATAATATTAAGACCTTAAGATATGATGATTTGAAAATGGTAAAACTGTTTGCCCTGTTATATGTGGGGCTTCTTCTGATATCTTTTGTTTTCAATTATCTCCAGGTAGTTATGATGGCTGTGGTCAGTGAAAGGGTGATGTATGACCTAAGAAGCAACCTTGTAAGACATTTAATGTCTCTTTCTCTAAACTTTTTTAATCATAATCCCATAGGGAGACTGGTAACCAGGCTAACTAATGATGTTGATGCTTTAAGAGAAATGTTTACTGATGTCTTTGTTTATTCCGCCAAAGATTTTATTATGATAATAGGTATACTTATTGTTATATTCAGACTATCAAGTCACCTAAGTCTGATGATATTTATTCTTGTTCCCATAATTGCTATTATGCTCTACTTTTTCCAGAAATATGCCCGGGAGGCCTACGGAAAAGTAAGAATTGCTCTGGCCAAAGTGAATAGCTTTTTATCAGAAGCAATATCGGGAGTTTTACTGATCCAGGCTTTCAATCAAGAGGGCAGATCTGAGGATGAATTTAATAAAATTGGTACAAATTATTATAATGCCAATATGCATCAACTGTTAATATTTGCCATATTCAGACCATTAATTGATGTTTTATCTTATTTTACCCTGGGTACAATAATATATTTTGGAGGAAAGGGAGTACTGGGGGGAGAAATTTCCTTGGGGGTTCTTATTGCCTTTATATCCTATATCCATATGCTTTTTAGGCCTATATTCGATTTCTCTGAAAGATATAATATATTACAATCAGCTATGGCTTCATCGGAACGAATATTTCTGCTTTTTGAGGAGGATGACAAAATACATTCTCCCAGGAGTCCTAAATATCCCGGCAAAATAGAAGGAAGGGTAGAGTTCAGAAATGTATCTTTTGAATATAAAAGGGATGAGAAAGTTATTGATAACGTGTCCTTTGTAGTTGAACCGAATGAATCGGTTGCTTTTGTAGGGGCGACCGGAGCGGGGAAGACGACTTTAATAAATCTTCTTTTGAGATTCTATGACCCTACCGAGGGGGAGATTTTAATTGACGGAATTAACATAAAAGATATGGATTTAAAAATTTTAAGAAACTATTTCGGATTAGTTCTACAGGATGTTTTTATGTTTGCCGGAGATATTAAATATAATATTATTCTTAATAACGAGGTAGAGGATAATAAATTGATGGAATATTCAAAATATGTTAATGCCCACAATTTTATCAGTAAATTGAAGAAAAAATATGGGAATATTGTATCTGAAGGGGGTTCAAATCTTTCTACTGGCCAGAGGCAGCTCATCGCCTTTGCTCGGGCGCTGGCCAAAGAACCCAGAATACTCATTCTTGATGAGGCTACCAGCAGTATAGACAGTGAAACTGAATATCTTATCCAGGATGCCATAAAAAAGATTATGAAAGACAGGAGCAGTATCGCCATCGCCCATCGGTTATCCACCATCCAGGATGTAAATAAAATATATGTTATGAGCAAAGGTAAAATTGTAGAAAGCGGCAGCCACTCCCAATTACTCGCCCAAAAGGGCTACTACTTCGAATTATACAAATTCCAATACCTAAAAACCTAAAAAAGAACAGGGGACGGTTCTCTAAAAAAGAACAGGGGACGGTTCTCTGTTCCCAATATTTTAATAATATGTTATAATATTTTTAAAAAATCTATTATATACGGGAAGTAAGTTGTTATGCCAAGAAAAGCTCGAAAATTAAGTTCAACAAATATTTATCATGTTATGATCCGCGGCAATCGAAAACAAGATATATTTTTAGAAGATGAGGATAGATTCAGATTTATAAAAATATTGAAAAAAGTAAAACAAAAAGGAGAATATGAGCTTTTTGCATATTGTTTAATGAATAATCATGTCCATCTGTTAATTAAAGAAAAAGATGAACAACTTTCCCAGACAATGAAAAGAATAAATGTAAGCTACGTTAACTACTTCAATCAGAAATATCAGCAGATTGGTCACCTCTTCCAAGGTCGTTTTAAAAGCGAACCCATTGAAGATGAGACTTATTTACTGGCAGTGCTGAGCTATATTCATAATAATCCTTTAAATGCTTTTATTGTTAAAAACTTAGAAGAGTATACTTGGAGCAGTTACTGCTTATATACTAAAAAATTATCTCATCAAGATTTTTTAATTGATGGGGAAAGTATTTTATCTTTGTTTTCCCCAGACAAAGAACGGGCAATTGATTTATTTGTTCAATACCACCATCAGAATATACAAAAGAAAAGTGATATTATTGAATTGCAGGAAGAAGACAAGAAATATAATCAAAGTTTAATTAATGAACAAGAAGCAAAACAATATTTACAGAATTATCTTGAAAAATTTAATCTTGATTTATCTAATTTAAAAGAAAAGGAACACCAATCCCATAGAAATAATTTAATTAGCTATCTAAAATTAAATTCCAATTTATCTATTCGAGGAATAGCAAATATTTTGGGAGTTGGTGCAACAACAGTTCAAAAAATACAATATAAAAAAGAACAGAGAACCGTCCCCTGTTCCTTGGAAAAGGGGGTTAAGAAAAAATGACAGAGAACCGTCCCCTGGTATGTTTTTCGGTGTGTCCCAAGGATTGTTTCGGTTCCTGTTCGTTGGAGGTTAATGTAGGAAAAGGGAAGATAATAAAAGTTAAAGGAAATCGCAATAGTCCGGTTAATCAGGGCAGGATATGTATCAAAGGGAAGAATTATCCAAATATGGTCTATGGACCGGAAAGATTATTATATCCGTTACAAAGAATCGGCAAACGCGGCAAGGCTGAATTTAAAAGAATTAGCTGGAAACAGGCTTTAGATGTAATTTATGAAAAGCTGAAGAATTTAAGAGGGCAGTATGGACCGGAGTCAGTGTTATATTATAATAGATTTGCCAATTTGGGTGTGGTGAAAAACTGTGCTTACAGTTTTTGGTATCAGTTTGGCGGTTTTACTTCCACTTACGGCGGCTTGTGTGATTCTGCCGCCCAGGAAGCAATCACTTTAACTTATGGAGAAGTAAAACATAATAAGATTTCTGATCTGGAAAACTCAAAATTAATAATATTGTGGGGCTCAAATCCTGCTTATACCAATATTCATTTGATGCATCATGTAAATAAGGCAGTGGATAAGGGAGCAAAATTAATAACTATAGATATTAGGGAAAATGAATCAGGAATTAAAAGCAATTTATACTTGAATCCCCGGCCAGGAACTGATGGTTGTCTTGCCCTGGGGATAGCCAATCAACTCATTGAAAATAAATTAATAGACCATAATTTTATTAACCAACATACTTTTGGTTTTGCCGAGTTTAAAGAATTAGTAAAAGATTATCCTTTGGAAAAAGTTTCTGATACAACCGAAATTCCTCTGCATAAAATTAAAAGTATAGTAAATTATATAGAAGAAAGTCCTGAGTATGCCCTTATCTGTGGGATGGGGGTGCAAAGATGTACTAATGCAGGGCAGACGGTAAGAGCTATTTCTCTTCTGCCGGCATTAACCGGAAGTATCGGTAAAAAGGGTTGCGGATTTTACTTTAGTGATAGGCAAGCCCCTGAATTAAATTGGCCTTTTTTCCCGGAAAAACCCGAGAGAATTCGTAATTCCATACCGGTAGCAAAACTGGCTAGTGGAATGGATAATCAAATTGATCCACCAATAAAAGCCATGTGGATTGAGCAGGCGAATCCTATGACTAGTAATCCGAATATTAATCTAGTAGCCCAGGCGATGAATAAATTAGAATTTATTGTGGTTGCCGATCTTTTTTTAACCGATACCGTCAGAATGGCAGATATAGTATTGCCTGCAGCTTCGATGTATGAGTACTATGATCTGATTACCGGGTATGGTCATTCTTATATTCAACTTCAACAAAGAGTGATTGACCCCCCTGGGGAATGTAAACACGAAAGTGAAATATATAGACTTTTAGGTAAAAAGTTTGGGTTTAATTTAGATTATTTACCAGAAAATAATTTAGATACTATAGAAAAAATAATCGGCAACTCTAATTTGAATACCGATATTAAAAAATTAAAAGTAAAACCCTATCTTCATTCCGATTATCAAAAAATTGCCTTTAGTGATTTTAAATTTAATACTTCCACTGGTAAGATAGAATTTTACTCTCAGCAGGTAAAAGAACGATGGGGACAAAATCCCTTGCCTTTTTATTATGAACCAATGGAAAATAAATATTCTTCCACCGAGCTTTATACTAAATATCCTTTGCTTCTTATAAGTGCTCATGCCTTAAATAAGATGAATTCTCAATTTTCAAATAGAAAGATTTCCCAAGAAGAGCCCTTTATCTGGGTTAATCCTGAGGATGCAGAAAACAGAGGAATTAATGATGGTGAGAAGGTAAAAGTATTCAATGAGAGAGGTAGTTTAATTTTAAAGGGCATCCTTACCGAAAAAGTTCCCCCGGGAATTGTACATACCTATTTTGGCTGGTGGGATGGAGTACACCAGGCCAACCTCAATAAACTCACCGGAGAATATATAAGTGATATAGGATATGGAACCGCATTTCACAATTGCTTAGTTGAAATTCAAAAAGCAAAAAAAAGAACAGGGGACGGTTCTCTGTTCCCAATATCTAAATAATAAAAAAGAACAGAGAACCGTCCCCTGTTCCTGTTTGGAGAGATTTAGTGAAATTTTTAGATTTGGTAAAAACCAGGCAAAGTGTAAGAAAATATCTGGATAAACCTGTTGAACGGGAGAAGATTGAGCGCTGTCTGGAGGCAGCGCGGCTTGCACCTTCTGCCAGCAATTCTCAGCCCTGGAGCTTTATTGTAGTAGATGACCCAAAACTAAAAGAAGCGGTGGCCAAAGAAACATTTAGCCAACTTATTTCTTTCAATCATTTTTCCCTGCAAGCACCTGTTTTAATTATATTAATTTCGGAAAGATCAGGCTTTTTAAACAAAGTTGCGGAAGCAATCAAAGATAAACAATTTAGCCTTATTGATATCGGAATTGCTGCTGAACATTTTTGCCTTCAGGCTACAGAAGAAGGATTAGGAACTTGCATGCTGGGGTGGCTTAACGAAAAAGGGGTAAAAAAGTTACTTAATATTCCCCAGCCAAAAAGAGTCGAGCTTATTATAACAATGGGTTATCCAGAATCTAACCAAATACGCCCTAAAAAACGAAAGTCAATAGATCAAATCAAAAATTATAACAGTTACAGGTTACAGAAATAAAAAACTGACTTGATTTTCCCCAAATGATATTGTATAGAAAAAATAATAGAAGAGTTAATTTATTAAAATTCGTAAAGTAAGGAGGAATAGAAATGAAAAAGAAATTTATATTATCCTTAGTGCTTTCAATATTTTTACTTTTCACTCTAACCTTAATGGTTCAGAGCAATCAAGATAAAGTCCCACTCATTCCCATGAAAGATTTTTTTAAGAATCCTGAAAAAATAGGTTTTTCCTTATCTCCCAATGGAGAATATTGGGCTTTTCTCCAACCCTGGGAAAATCGCCTGAATATCTATGTGCAGAAAATCGGGGAAGAAAAAATTATCAGAATTACTGAAGCTACAAAAAGAGATATTGCCGGATATTTATGGGCTAATGATAATCGAATTGTATATGCCCAGGATGAAGCAGGAGATGAAAATTATAAACTTTATGCCGTCGATATTGATGGCTCCAACAGAAAAACCTTAACCCCCTTTGAAGAGGTAAAAGTTCACTTAATTGATGACCTTGAAAATAATCCGGATGAGATGCTGATGATGATGAATAAAAGAGATAAAAGGTTTTACGATGTATATCGCATTAATATTAATAATGGGGAGATGGAAATGCTTGCCGAAAACCCGGGAAATATTGTCGGATGGATAACTGATCATGAAGGGAAACTTCGGGTTGCTACTACCAGTGATGGTGTAAATACCAGCATCTTATATAGAGAAAAGGAAAGCGATCCCTTCAAGGCAGTTATCACCACCAGTTTTAAAGAAACCGTAGCCCCATTGTTTTTTACTTTTGATAATAAGTACCTTTATGTTTCTTCAAATGTTGACAGAGACAAACGGGCAATTTTTAAATATGATATCGCCAATGCAAAATTCTTGGAAAAAATATACGAGCATCCGGAAGTGGACGTGACAAGCTTGTTAAGATCGAAAAAACAAAAGAAAATTACAGGGATCGCTTACTTTACCGATAAAAGACATTATCATTTTTTTGACCGGGAACGTAAAGAATTACAGGAAGACTTGGAGAAACGCTTGCCCGGATACGAAGTTGCAATTACCGATAGGAGTAGAGATGAAACCAAGCTAATTATAATAACCTACAGTGATAAAGGTTTGGGAGCTTATTATTTTTATGATCTTACCACAGGTGAATTTAGAAAGATGATAGATATTAGCCCCTGGCTGGAAGAAAAATATATGGCGGATATGCGACCAATCAAATATACCTCACGGGATGGTTTAACTATCCATGGATACTTAACCATTCCCAAAGGTTTAACTCCAAAAAATTTACCTGTAGTGATAAATCCTCATGGTGGTCCCTGGTATAGAGATTATTGGGGATATAATCCTGAAGTACAGTTTTTGGCCAATCGTGGTTATGCCGTATTGCAGATGAATTTCCGGGGCTCTACCGGATATGGCCGCAAATTCTGGGAGCTCGGATTTAAAGAATGGGGTGAAAAAATGCAGGATGATATTACTGATGGAGTCAATTGGCTAATCGACCAAGGAATGGCAGACCCTCAGAGGATTGGAATTTACGGAGGTTCTTATGGAGGATATGCCACCTTAGCAGGTTTAACCTT
>Ga0209986_10002622_pt1 | contig 16312 bp, 17 predicted proteins | sample BlataG_FD_183168 | JGI IMG/M metagenome (GOLD analysis project Ga0209986, IMG submission 183168) | Deep subsurface microbial communities from Black Sea to uncover new lineages of life (NeLLi) - Black_00105 metaG (SPAdes) (version 2) | ecosystem: Environmental > Aquatic > Marine > Oceanic >...
CAGCTATCCGGACAAGGCGATTGCCAAGAACAGCCATCTGTTCCGTCCGCTTGGCTTAGGGTTTGCCAATCTTGGCTCTTTGGTTATGAGTCAGGCCCTGCCTTATGATTCCGACCAGGCAAGGGCGCTGGCCGCCGCAGTCAGCGCTATAATGACCGGAGCCGCTTATGCAGCGAGCGTGGAAATAGCCACTATAAAAGGGCCGTTTGAGGAATTTGGCAAAAACAAAGATGCGATGCTGAAGGTTATAAATATGCACCGCCAGCACGCTTACGACATTCCTGAATCGCATTGTCCGGACTATCTGCGCAATGCCGCCAAGGATGCCTGGAATGAGGCCTTTGACGCCGGCTCCAAAGTCGCCTTTCGCAACGCTCAGGCAACAGTTCTTGCGCCGACGGGGACAATCGGTTTTATGATGGATTGTGATACCACAGGCGTTGAGCCGGATATAGCGCTGGTAAAATACAAATTACTGGCTGGTGGCGGGATGCTCAAACTCGTAAACAAGACCGTGCCGATGGCTCTCGACCAGCTCGGATACAGCCCAGAAGAGATCAAATCAATCTGCGATTATATAGACAAAAACGAAACCATCGAAGGAGCAGAAAAGCTCAACCCTGACCATCTGGCGGTTTTCGACTGTGCTTTTAGGCCGCGTAACGGCAAAAGGCACATTCACTATACGGCACATCTAAAGATGATGGCCGCAGTGCAGCCGTTCATATCCGGCGCCATCAGCAAAACCATCAACATGCCCACGGAAAGCACAACAGAAGAAATTGCAGCAGCTTATATGGAGGGCTGGAAGCTTGGATTAAAGGCGGTGGCAATCTATCGGGACGGCTCGAAGAAGCTACAGCCGGTTTCAACCAAAAAGCATAAGGATACCAGGGCCAAAGCCGCCGCCGAAGCGCCCAGCAAACCCAAGCCGTTCAGGCGTCGGCTGCCGGATACACGAAGAAGCATAACACATAAATTCTCTGTCGCAGGACACGAAGGCTACCTGACGGTGGGGCTGTATGAGGATAATCAGCCTGGTGAGTTGTTTATCACTATGGCCAAGGAGGGCAGCACCGTCGGGGGCCTTATGGATATTATAGGCACCTGCACTTCGATGGCACTTCAATACGGCGTGCCCCTGATTACACTGGTGGATAAATTCCGGCACGCCCGATTTGAGCCGTCTGGGATGACATCGAACAAGGATATACCATTCGCGAAGAGCTTAATTGATTATATATTCTGCTGGCTGGGCTGTCAGTTTATACCCGGCTATGCGGATAAAAATATGCCCAATAGGTTAGCAGCGGCCGGCACAAAAGAAAGCAACAGTACGACAACCGCCAGGAAGCTAGTTGAGAAGACCAAAAACCTGGCCCAAAAAATTGCCGAAGCAAAAGCCGGGGTGAAAATCAAAGCAGAGCACGAAGTAGAAGAAACCTCATCTGCAAAGCAGGCAACTGAGCAGCCCTCTGTGTCCCCAGTGGATAGATTTGCCGACCCCGCAAGTCGAATCGGTCTTGTGCAAGGTTTAGACATTATTGGCGAACCTGAGGCGTTACAGTCTCAGACGAAGATTTTACAGCAATTTAAGGCCCAGTTTGAGCATTTCCAGGACGATGCGCCGGCCTGCGATATCTGCGGCTCCATCACTGTCCGCAACGGAAGCTGTTACAAATGCTTCAACTGCGGCAACTCAATGGGCTGCTCTTAGAATTGACTATTTGCTATTGACGATTGACTATTTTCGAGGGGGGAAAATCTCGGCAAGCATACGCACGAGTGATTGGGCAGCTTGGCTGACGGGAGCAGATAGAGATTGGCCTATTTGCGTTTGCGCCGGCTGAATACCAACCAAATAGACATCGACCTCTATCTCTTGCGTAATCATATCGATAAAAAGCCGGGGCGACAGCGTATGCGTCGAGAAAACAGATGAATCTAACTGCTCAGGCCTGAATACATTTATTACCCCGGGAGAAACCCCAAAGTCGATAGCGTCGATAATAAGCAGGTTCTGCGGGGCCTTTTTTATGATGGGCTGGATATAATTTTCAGGCACGGTGCCGGCGTCTATCAGTTCGGCACGAACTTTTGCCTGCTCGAGTTGCTCACAAACAAGCGGGCCGACACCATCGTCACCTTTTAGTGTGTTGCCGATTCCGACAATAACCGTCGCCGAATCGCGCAGTTTGTTTAGCCGCTCGAAAAATTGCTGGTCAGTGCCCATAGCAATCTCGTCGTGCCTGGTATGTATCGCGTATTGCGTAAAATACACACAATACCCATTACGCAATACGATATACGCGATACGGAATTTTACAGCCGGATGTTCAGTTCGTATTTACACTTCGGGCACAAGATTCGCATAAAATCGCTTGTTTGGACGTCTCTATCAGGCCGTTGCTGCCGGAGAGCCTCTGGTTTTGTAAGCAGTTCGCCACCTTTGGCAATTAACAGTGAAGGATTGGTGTAGGCCAATGGGCCGAGCTTTTCGTAAAGCCAGATGAGATGTTTTTTGGTGCCTATTACTGCACCGCACTTCTCGCATAGTTGAAGTTCAAATTCGTGGGTTTCGGCTGTGCTTTCTCTGTCCATAGTAGCCAAATCCCACTCGTTTGAGAGCTTTATGCCCGTTTCTGTTGTGCAATTATCGCTGCAATTGGCGCAAAAGATACAGGTATCGTATCGAAGGGTTATTTTTCTAACCGGCGGGTCGGTGTCTAAATCATCGATTTGAGTCAGCGCCTCGGTCGGACAGACATTCACACACGCCCCGCAGCCGATACAGCTATCGAGGTCGAATTCCGGTTTACCCCTGTAGCTTTCCGGAACGATGCAAGGCTTAGCAGGGAAGCGCGTAGTAAAACGTGGCGAAAAGACCGCCGTAACGGCTTCTTTTAATTCTCTTAACTTAGGCAACCACATTTAATACTCCTATATCGTGTTTTATGCTTTGTAGTTCGTCCGAGGTGCGATTTACGATTCTTTTTTACCAGCTTTTTCTGCGTATTTGTCAACGACGCTCTTTTCCCACAATTTTACCCCGGAGGCATAAGCACCCTTGGCGATTGCGTGGGCAGCGGTGGGCGACGTTATCAATATAAACACCGCACAGATTATTGCTTTGGCAGCCATGGAGCCCCAACCGTGGATGAAGGCGACGCCTATCAACAGCAAAATGGTGCCGAGAGTTACGCATTTCGTTGAGGCCTGCAGGCGGTTGTAAACATCGGGAAAGCGAACCAGGCCTATACAGCCGAATATATCAAACAAAATTCCAATCGTTACCAGTATGTAGCCAATAATATCAATCATCGAAACTTCTGCCCTCCAAAAACTTTGCCAATGCTATGGTCCCGATGAAGCTCAGTAGTGCCCAGGCAAGAGCGACATTGAGATAAAAATCCTTTTTGGCAGCCAGCCCAATAACGGCACAGAAGCCCACTATGACGATGCCCAATATATCGATAGCCACGGTTCTGTCCGGGGCGCTGGGGCCGCGACCTATTCGATACAGGCACAAGAAACAACATACAAACAAGCCGGTGTAAAATAAAGCTATCATAGTTACCTCTTTCTAATTTTGCCACAAAGTCACCAAGACACCAAGGTTTAGATGTCATTCCTGCGAAAGCAGGAATCCAGTCTCTTTTTAGTCCCCCGCTTTCGCGGGGACAAGTTTAATTTCTTCGTGCCTTCGTGGCTAATTTTTTTTTATTCAAAAATTCTCTTCAAAAACCACTCAAACCTTCGAGCAATAAACTCGGTTGCCTGCTCGACGTCGTCGGATTTTACATTAATCCAGTGAATATATAAAAAGCCGTCATCTGTCAAATCCACGGTCAAAGTGCCCGGGGTGAGAGTGATGGAATTTGCCAGTGCGGTGATGCCGGAGTCTGTTTTAAGAGTAGTTTTTATTTTTACGATTCCGGGTTTTATCGGCATTTTTGGGTGCAGGGCGCGATAGACGACGTCAAAATTAGCCTTTATCATATAATAGAAGAATACCGGCAGATAAACCAAAGCCCAAAACACCCGTACCGGCGAAATAAAAACGAGATGTTCCTTAGGCAAAATTTCGGAGAACAGAACCGAAACCACAGCAGAAGCTATCACGCCTGCGACCACGACCTGGACGTCTAAAGACCAGGTCAGTATTAGCCAAATGATAAACGCCAAAACAAAATAAATCAGTCGCCTCATATCTTCACACTTTCATTACATACCAATTACGTTAGCCGAGTACAAAACACCATCCGTCAACACTTTTACAGCGGGCTCAAGAATATTGCACCTCAAAGCCGGCACCAGCAGTAATCCCATCAGCGCACATAAGCAAGCCAAAAATACCATTGCAACAAGCATAGGGCCTTTGGCCTCTTTACTTTGTCGTAGATTTTCCGGCAGCTCGCCAAGGAAGACATATCTTTGAACCTTCAAATACATAATCAAGGTGCACAAACTCACGAAAACTATAATTGCAGCCACCCAGTAAAAGCCGGCCCCGGCTGCCGCCCATACCAGGATGAGCTTGCTCCAGAACCCGCTAAAGGGCGGGATGCCGACGATTGAGGCAGATGCGACGGTGCAAGTAGCGCGTGTTACAGGCATTTTTTCAGCAAGTCCACCCATCTGTCTCATTTGTCTTGTGCCGGTTGACATTTCCACCGAGCCACTCGTCAGGAACAATAAGGACTTATAGACAGCGTGATTAACGAGGTGGAACAACCCGCCGAGGATAGCTAAAGAAGCCCACTCCAATTTGCCCCCTTTTGCAATAATAAGGCCGCCGAGACCGATACCAAGGACTACATATCCTAACTGGCTGATGCTCGAATAAGCCAGAAGCCGCTTGAAATCCCACTGTCCTATGGCCAAAAATGCACCGGCAACCATACTCAAAAGGCCCAAGACCATTAAGAGCCAGCCCATCTGGACGGTAATACCGAAAACATTGAAAACTACGCGAGCAAGGGCATAGACGCCAAGGGCCTTTATCAGCACGCCGGACAGCATAGCAGAAATCGGAGCAGGAGCCGATGGGTGTGCGTCTGGCAGCCAGGCGTGGAACGGCATCAGGGCAGCCTTCAGGCCGAAGCCGGCGATAAACAAAGCCAGGGCAAAGGTAAGGCCGGCATTTAAGCCGCCGGTCGCGATGGCTTTTGAGATATAGGCCATATTAAGCGAGCCAGTGTTGCCATAAACAAGGGCCACCGCAAAGAGCACAAATATAGAACCGATACTGCCCAGGACCATATACTTGAAGGATGCCTCGAGCTCTTCGTGCTCGCAGCCGAATCCAACCAGCGCATAAGATGCGAGTGAGGCAATTTCCAAAAAGACAAACAGGTTGAAGATGTCTCCGGAGAGCACCACGCCGTTCATACCTGCGACCATAAGCAGAAACAGGCTCAGGTATTTTGACTTGGCGGTGTATTGTTCCATATATCTGACGCTAAAGAGCATCGCAGCGGTGCTGACGACGCTAATAGCCAGAAGTAAAAGTGAGCTCAAGCCGTCAAGGACAAGATTTATGCCAAGCGGGATGGACCACTTGCCTATTTCATAGACGCCGAATTGGCCGATGGAGGCAACAGCCAATACCAGCAGCGAAACGGTTGCTAAATTGGCTAAGACCGTTGCAGCGTTTTTGCCCTTTTTGCCAAAAATTGGAAGCAAAAATGCCGTTACCAAAGGAATAGCAACAAAGACGGGCAGCGGTATGCTCATCCTTTTAGTCTCCTTATTTGAGTAATGTCGAAGGTGCCGTATTTTTCATACGTTCTGATGCATATCGAAATCATAAGTGCCAGAGAGCCCAGACTGATGACAATTGCAGTAAGCACAAGTGCCTGGGGCAGCGGGTCAACGCTACTGTTTATAAACAAGCTGCTGAGCTGACCACCGGCACCAACTATATCTTCCTCGACAACAATCGGAGCTTTTCCACCCATCCGATAGCCGAGCATAATCAGGAAAAGATTGACGGCATATTCCATAACCATTATGCCGATTACAATCTTAACCATATTCTTTTTGACGACCGCACAATACAGCCCAATCATAAACAATAAAAAGCATAACGCATAAGGCATCAGTCTTATCCCTCTTTAAAACCAAAAACTTAAAGCTAAAAGTGAAAAGCCATAAATTAAAATTCAAAGTTAAATATCAAATATCAAAATTACAAATCAAAATGTAAAAATTAAATGATACTCGATTCTTGATTCTCGATTTTTTCCTTCCACGAGCATCGAGTATCGAGCATCCAGCATCTCTTTTTGAATTTTTATATGTCATTTTAATTTTTGATTTCTTTTCTATCAGGCCTGAACATCGAAAGAATAAGAATTACCAGAAATAGTGACGCAGCAACCTTCAGCCCAATAGCAAGATTCGACAGCGGTATAGTGCCTGCACTGATAAGGTTCAAGGCTTCTCCGGGCAGATACTTCTGATAGAGGAAATTGACGAAGAAGGAACCGCCAAGAACCAGTCCCAAAATCGCTATTACGGCAAATGCAAGAGCGCCTACGCAATCAAGCTTTGAGGCAAGCGGCAAAGGCAAGTTTTTTTCCACGAACTCTCTGCCGAACGCCAGCATAAGCAGCACATAGCAGGCAGCCAAAATCACCCCGCCCGCAAAGCCGCCGCCCGGGGTAAGATGACCGAAAAGAATAATGTAAATACCAAACAGAAAGATCAGCACCTTAACCCAACCGCTGATGATTTTTACTATTATTGTCATACCTTTCATTTATTTCATCCCTTCGCCGCCGAATCAGCGGGAATCATCGAGAAATTCAAATATGCAAATCCAATTAAAATATCAAAAATCAAAATGCAAATACCAAAATTACAAATCAAAATCTAAAATTACCTTTTCCCTTTGAGTGTAAGAATACTCGAGGCGAAGATATTTGCGAACTCCTTCAGCTCGTTTAAAAACCAGGAAACTTCTTCGGGTTTCGCACGCTTGCTGTCGCGAAGTAATGCAAACCATAATTTGCTCTCATTAGTGCATTTAAGAGAAGTATTGAAAAAATTAGTAAAATCTTTCCTGCTGCTTGCTGCCTGGCCTTCGATATAATTTCCAATAATACCTGTACCACTCCGTAACAATTGATCACCGATTCTTCTTGAAACGTTATCTTTCGGCAGTCTATCCAGAAATTCTATGAGTTTTAACACAAAGTTATACAACCTTTTCTTAAACTCCTCTTTGAATTTTGCTTTGTCATTTTGCATTTTGAACTTTAATTTTTGATTTTTCTACTCGTCCTCCAGCAGCTTTTTGGTCTTTTTTCGTAGTATAACTGTTGCGCCGATAATCGCGGTAAACAGCACCGTTGCCTCGCCGAGCGTATCGTAGGCACGGAAATCCAGGATGACCGAGGCAACAAGATTTGCCGCCCCGGTTTTCCGTAACCCTTCTTCGACGTACGTTTGTGAAGCGGCGTCAGGAACCTCGGCAAAAATCGGCGTCCCGAAGGCAGGCAACGTCTCGAGAACTTTTATGCCGGCCAGGAAAATCGTGAAGATAATTACCACCGAGACAACCACTGCGAAAAATTCCCTGGGACCACTGATAAAAGTCAGCTCGCGAGAGATGCAGACACGAATCAGGATAATCAAACCTAAAACTTCCACCACAATCTGAGTTATTGCAATATCCGGCGCACGCAAAAACAGGAACATCAAAGAAGCGCCAAAGCCGATTGCACCGATACAAATCACGGCGCTTAACAGATTCTTGGTTTCCACCGCAATAATCGACGCGATTATTATAAACAGCAGTAAAATGTAGAATATAGCCATATCAACTTCTCTCTTTTTCGCCACCAAGGAACCAAGACACCAAGGTTAGATGTCATTCCTGCAAAAGCAGGAATCCAGTCTCTTTTTAGTTCCCCGCTTTCGCGGGGACAAGTTTAACTTCTTTGTGCCTTTGTGTCTTTGTGGCTAATCCTTCTTTCTTTTCCTTACCAAATCTTGCAAACTACAAATAAAATCACCAGTAATCCTAAAGTTACCCAGGTCAAATACATAGGCAGAACTCCGGAATGGAGCCACCGCAGAAATTCTGTCAGGGCCAGCCCCACCCTTCCGCCTTGATTGTACAAATCGAAATGGCCTTTATCCTGCCCGGTGTAAAGCTGTTTTAAGCCCCCCATAGACGAAACCGTCTTGTAAAAATGCGTTCCGGGTATTCTCATTTGCTCATTGCTCTGCACTTCGCCGCAGGTCCAGGTAGGCACAGTCCTGACCTTTCTTGCCAATAGCCCGACGAGTAAAATGACCAAACCGAAAGCGATGCCAAGTAATATCAGGGCCGTGGCAAGAACAGAATCCCAGGTGCCGAAAATTGCAGTGCCGGGTTCTATATTCAAGGCAGGATAAATGAACAACCTTAACGGCACGTGATAAAAGACTCCGAAAAACACACACAGCGAAGCAAGAACCACCATCGGGGTGGTCTGCAAAGGCGAAACTTCCTTTACGTCTTTTAGCTTGTCCGGCAGGCGAGAAAGGAATACCGAGTGTATGAGTTTTACAAACGAAGCCAGAGTGAGCGCACTTCCAAAGATAGCGCAGGTAAGCCAGATAGGCCACAGTTTTGCTGCGCCGCCGGTCTGTGCTGTTCCCATTTGAATTACGCCCTGATAGACCATCCATTTGGAAACAAATCCGTTAAGAGGCGGTATTCCGGAAATACTTAAAGCGGCAATCAGGCAGGTAGTGAAAGTAATGGACATTTTTTTGCCCAGCCCGCCGAGTTTGTCCAGTTCCGGCGTTCCGGCTTGTTGTTCAACCGCACCACCGCAGAGAAACAGGCAACATTTATATATTGCGTGGTTGAGCATATGGAACACCCCTCCGGCAATGCCGACAGGTGTCGCCGTTGCTATGCCTAAGACCATATAGCCGACCTGGCTGATAGCGTGGTAGGATAAAAGCTTTTTGAGATTATGCTGGACCATTGCAATCATAACGGCAATAATAATTGTGGCCGCTCCAATAACCGCCAGGATGATACTTAAAGCCGCTGACTTAATGACAAACATCTGTCGTACGATTATTACCAGCAGATAAATTCCCAAAAGTTTATCTATCGCGGCAGGCAAAAGTGCCATCACGGAGGCCGGTGCATATTCACCACTGGCCGGCAGCCAGGTATGCAGAGGCAATGCGCCTGCCTTTGTAATGGCGGCTGTCATAAGCAGCAAAAAGGCAATAATCGGAACGGCCGAAGTGGTTGCCAGACTAATATCCGAAATAACAAATGTGCCCGAATGCACCCACACCATTAATGTCCCGAGCAGAAAAGCGGCATCGGATGCACCTATCATTGCGAAACTTTTCGTCGCTGCGAAATTGGAACCTTTGCCGCCTGTGGTTATCAGAAGGTATAGCGAAGCGGTAACGATTTCCCAGAAAATAAGCAAAAACAGTAAGTGATTTGAAAGCAATATCCCCGCTGAGCCGCCTATTGTAAGCAGAATGGAACCGTAGTATTCATTAACTCGTTTCGCCATCGGACCAATCGATTTTAACGAGTACAAAGTTATCAAAAGGCCGAAACCCATAGCGAACATCAATATAAAGGCCCCCAGCGGCTTGGCGCTTAGCAGCAAGTCCAATCTTAAATTGCCTATGTCGATTTGTAGAGCGGACCAGTCTGTTTGTATAACAGACCGAGTGGATTTGCATTGGCCGAGAACAAATATCAGGATAGCCAATACAAATGTTAAACCTGAAGTAGTCAACGTCAATGACCTGCCGAAGGACTTTATCTTCACTCTGTTAGGCAAAAACAACAGAACAAAACCTGCGAGCAGCGGTAAAAACACCAGGGATAGATAAGTAAGCGGGATAAGTAAAGTTTTATCCAATTTATAAACCTCATACTTAAAATTAAATATCAAAAATCAAATTTCAAAATTACAAATCTAAATGTAAAAATTAAATGATACTCGATTCTTGACCCTCGATTTTTTCCTTCCACGAGCATCGAGTATCAAGCATTCAGTATCTCTTTTTGAATTTTTATATGTCATTTTGCTTTTTGCATTTTAATTTTTGATTTCTTTCTTTAACTGTGCTGTCTTATCGCGACTCAATCGCAGCAGTGCTTCATAGTCGTGGATAACATTGCTGCGTTGGTCAACAACAGCCAATCTCTCTGTACAGCTGTAACAGGGGTCAACCGCTGCGAGTGTAATCGTAACATCAGCAATGTGTTCACCGATGCACGAGGCCCTGAACGAAGGCACATTAACAAAACTCGGTGCCCTGACCTTGTGTCGGACCGGCCTGTTGCCGCCATCGCTGCGGACGTAATGGAATGTTTCGCCTCTCGGAGCTTCGGAATGCCCCACCGCTTCGCCTGGCGGGATTTCCCTGACCTCCACAGCAACAGGGCCATCGGGAAGCTTCTTTACGGCCTGTTTGACAATTTTTATTGCTTCCAGGACCTCCAGCAAACGAACAACAGCTTTTGCGAAGACATCACCTTCCGGCTGTGTAATTACATTCCAGTCCAAATCAGCATACGCCGCATACGGGTCGTCACGCCTGACATCGATAGCAATACCACTGGCTCTGGCTGTTGGGCCCGTTACCGCATATTTGATAGCATCTTCCTTGCTCAATACCCCTACTCCCTTTAGCCGGGCGTGCAAAACAGGGTCGTCAAGCACCGCCTTGGTGAGCATATTCATCTTCTTTTCGAGCTTGTCCATCTCTTTTAGTATCTTGGGCTTTAGCTCATTGGGAATATCCTCACGACAGCCGCCAACCTTGACGTTGCCATAGTTGTTTCTGTTGCCGGTGATTTCCTCCAGTAAATCAAGCACCGGCTCACGGTATTTCCAGGCCCACATAAAGACGGTATCATAGCCGATAAAGTGCCCTGCCAGCCCCACCCAGAGGATATGGCTGTGGATGCGTTCAAGCTCGTTGATAATCGTCCGCACATACAGGGCACGCTCAGGCGGTGTTATGCTAGCAAGTTCTTCGACGGCCTGCACATAAGCTAAAGGATGCGAAGCCGAGCAAATACCACAAATTCGTGAAACCAGAAACGGCACCTGGTCAAACTGCAGGGATTCGCTGATTTTTTCTATGCCGCGATGGTTGTAGGATATTCGCATATCAATATCCGTTACGATTTCGCCATCGACGGTTAGCTGGAAAAACTCCATCTCTTCCTGCAGTGGATGAAACGGCCCGACCACGACAATGGGTTTCGCCAGTGGGACTGTTCGCCGGGCGGGCGATTGCGTCTGGACGGTCGGACGAGTTGATGGTTCACCATCCGGCCGTTCTGCCGGCTTCTTCGCATCCTTCCTCAACGGATAAACGCCCTCGGGCCAGTCGTCAGCCAGGATTAGCCGCCTCATATCGGGATGATTTTTGAACCCGATTCCCAGAATGTCGTGAATCTCCCTTTCAATCCATTCTGCGCCCGGCAAAAACAGTGCTATAGATTCAATCGTCGGGTTTTCCCGGTCGCGGATGAAGGCTTTTAGAGTAATCATACAGCCGATTTCGTCATAAGCATAATGATAGAGAACCTCGAAGCAATCATCAGAATCAATACCCGTAGCAATCACAAACCTCAAAGGCACATCCTCAAACAGGAATTTGTTGACGGCGTAGGCGTTCTCGGCCTCACACGAGAGGCATACTCTATTATCCACTCCGCCTGCGGCGGACTCAATTGATATGAGCTTGTCCTTTATTTCTGATAATTTTTTATTTAATTCTTCTTGATCCATATTTCATATCTCATTTTTCGCAATACGCATCACGCACGACGCCCGAAGAATTATAAAGCCGACAGTGCTTGCACTATGCCGGATATCATCGCTTCCGGCTTCGGTGGGCAGCCCGGCACGTAGGCGATAATTGCAGTGGGGTCAATTTCTCTAATAATTTTATCTACCGGCCCGACCATATGATAACCCGTAGTGAATATCCCTTTGTCGCAGGCACAGGCGCCTATGCAGAAGACAACGCAAGGCTTGGGGGTCTGACGATACACTTCTCGCAGCCGCGGCGCCGCCTGAGCGGTAACTCCGCCGGTTACTAACAGGGCATCGGCGTGTCGAGGCGAGCCAACCAGCTTGATACCGAACCTTTCAACGTCAAACTTGGGCGTTAGCAAATCAACAATCTCGATATCGCAATTGTTGCACGCACCGGTGTTAACGTGAAATACCCACGGCGATTTTTTCAATGACCATAGTTTCCAGCTCATATATTCACCTTACAGCCAACCAATACCACAATAGTTGCCTATTATCGCCAGACCAATAGCGGCAGCCAGAGCAATCCCGCAGTAGAACCAGAAAAACTTCATTGCCTGGTCAATCCGCACACGCGGGTTTGTATTCTTTATCAAAATATGTAAAACAAGTATCAATACAAACTTGCCGACCCCGGTCCACGAGTTTACTTCGAAGCCGCCGAGGAACACCATTACTAAAAATAACGGCAGCGCCACGAGCATTATTGCCTGCATAAGTTTCCAGACGGCAAGCAGGGCTCCGGAATATTCCATCAAAACACCACTTCCAAGCTCGGTCTCGGCCTCGGCTATGTCAAACGGGACAAATCCGAGTTTTGCCTGAACACACAATAGCGCTACCAAAAATGCCAGCATCCCCGATATACTAAGGGCTGGTGTCTGCTGGGCAATTGCAGCTAAATTAAGCTGCCCGCCGGTTTTTACAATTACCACGATAAGGGCCAATACCAACGGCAGTTCATAGCCCATTACCAGTTTCATTTCCCGGCTTGTGCCAACTGCTGCGTGCGGACTGGCACTGGCGCTGCTGCCGAGAATCAATGCCAGAGAAGGCAGCACCATCAGGTAAATCGCCACAATGATGTCGCCGACAAAGGCCGTTTGGGCGAAGGTTATCCGCCAGAGCATTATCGAAAGCAATAGTATTCCAGCGAGCCCCACAAGCGGCGCCGCCATAAAAACGGTTTGTTGGGCCTCCTGCGGAATGAGGATTTCCTTGCCCATCAGTTTCATAATGTCGTATAACGGCTGACAAAGCGGCGGCCCAACACGCCACTGCACCAGGGCGCTGACCTTGCGGACTATCCAGGATGCGACCAGGCCGACAGCGACAGTACCCGGAATAACAACGACCCAGAACAAAATATTTAATGGGATACTCATTTCTTTGTCTTTTCCTCTTCGGTCAAAAACGGCTCCCAGAGAACACCGCCGGAGACTTTAACAACTATATCTTCAAAGACCTCTACTAAATCCTTATCTTTTGCCACGTCAACTTCCCCGTAAGCTATGCTGCCGTCCTCGCAGGTATCAACACACAATGGTTTTTCGCCCTCTCCCAGCCTGTCTTTACACACGTCGCAAACACTGCTTGGAAAAGGTATCAAATCCGTGTATATCGTTCCAAACGGGCAGGCAATAGCGCAACCGCCGCAGCCGGTGCACAGCATATTGGCCCGTTTAAGGATACCGGCATCATCATTCTCCCCAGGCACCTTCTCTAAAGCGCCCTGCGGACAAGCACTGACACACGGCGCCGCTTCGCACTTGCGACAAATTAAGGCGAAACGAATCATTTCCAGCAGCGAGTCAATCCCTTTGTTCTCGGGATGATGCTTGTACGAACACCGCACGTTGGACTCGCCCTGAAGTTTGCATTTTGCCAAGTCGATTATTAACTTCGCACCCATAATCCGTATCTCGTATTTCGCTTCACGTTTTTACTTTTTCCTTCAATGGGTGGCAGCCTCAAGCGAAGCTTGGGGATGGCATTAAGCCCACCCTAAATACTCGTATGTCGTGTTTCGTGTTAGTCCCAAATATCCGGATAGTCCTTTATCTGCTCGTAGGTAAAGACAGGTCCATCCTTGCAGACATAATACTTGCCAATCATACAATGACCGCATTTACCTATCCCGCAGCTCATATTTTTTTCCATCGAAAGATAAATGTTTTTAGCTGCGAATCCGAAGTCTAACAAATTCAAGGTAGCAAATTTCATCATAATGGGCGGCCCACAAACCACCGCCACGGCGTTTTTAATCTCTACATCATCGGCCGCCAGTATTGTAGTTACCACGCCGACATTGCCGTCCCAGTTGTCGTTCGCTTCGTCAACGGTAAGTTTCATATTCACGCCGGCAATCTTTTGCCAGGAGCCAAAAAGTGTATTTTTATAGATAAAATCATCGGGCGTTCTGGCTCCGAATCGGCAAACTACGGATTTGAAATCTTTTATTCTATCCACCAGGGTCAGGAATAGAGACCGAATTGGCGCCAAACCCACACCACCACCGACGATGTAAACCTCTTTGCCGCGAAAATCATCAATTGGGTAGCCGTTACCGAAAGGCCCGCGAATACCGACCTTTTGTCCTTTTTTGCACTCGTGCAACAGAGCCGTCACCCGTCCGACCTTCATAATCGTGATTTCCATCTTCTCTGTTTCAGCCGGCGACGACGAAGGTGTAAACGGCGCTTCTCCTTCGCCCGGCAAAGTCAGCTCCACGAACTGACCTGTTTCGAACCTAAACTTTTCTTCCGGCACAACGACAAAAGTTTTAATCGTCGGAGATTCATCTATAATATCAGCGATTTCGCCGTTTATGGGCTGGTAGGGGTTCTGGCTCATTTTGCAACTTTCGCTTGTCTCTTACCTTTACCTTTAACTTCTTCACTCAATTTCTTTAATACCGCCCGGATATCCATCCCGCCCGCACAGGTCTGGACACATCTGCCGCAGCCAACACACATATCAATACCATATCTATCGAGGAAATAAACAAACTTGTGCATAAAGCGGTGTTTGATTCTATCACCTAAAATTTTGTGGGGATTTGCACCGCCGGCTACCTCGGCATAGGCCTGCCTCATACAACTGTCCCACATCTTCATCTTTGTGAAGTAATCTTTCTGCCTCGTATCGTAGAGGTAGAAACAATGACAGGTAGGACATATCCTCGTACAGCCCTGGCACTCGACGCAATCTTTCGCCTCAATATCAAAAACATCGGAACCCTGACTGTTTTCCACGACCTCCTTAATCGGTGCATCAAGCTGGTACTCGGCATTGTTTTGCTCAAGCTGTTTTTGCGCCCGAGCCCTGTTTTCACCTTGCTCGGCCAATGCGGCCTCAGGAACACCGGTGAAAAGCCGCGAGTGTTTTTCTATAAAATCTTTGCCTTTGTCCGAACCGGCTTCGATGATAAAGCCAACCCTTACTTGCGAGACATTCAAATCAAAGCCGCTTTGAGCAAAAGGTTGGCCACCAAAAAGGTTACAGAAACAACTTTCACCGGGCTCGAAGCAATCCGACGAAATGATAAACATATTCTCACGTCGCGTTACATAAAACGTGTCCTTAAATTCCTCCTCTGCAAAAACCTTATCCAGGATTTCGATGGAGCGCAAATCGCAGTCTTTAAGACCGAAAACGGCAAATGGTTTTATATCCTTCGGCTCAACCGGCGCAGGGTAAACTGCCGCAAGCTCACACATCGGAAACAAAAATTCCTTCACCGTTGTGCAGGTGCGTATATTGTTGAATTCGGCCGGCATATCTGCAGAAGGGTCATATCTGCTATATATATAATGCTGTTCGACCTTTTTCGGAACGTAAAGCTCCATCTGTTCGGCAACAGCATCTAAAAATGGCTTTAATTTACTTATAAAGACAGCTTCCATTTTTCTACACCTACGCTTTGCAACTCAACTTGTCGGCATATAATACGGTAACCGAGCAAGATCCATCGCAATATCAAGACTTATTACTTTTACTTTTTTGGGAACTGTTACATAGCAGGGGGAAAAATTCAAAATTCCCTTTACATTTGCTCTGACGAGAGCATCGGCCGTTTGCTGAGCAGCGTCTCGCGGGACGGCGATAATCGCAAGGTCGATTTTTCGTCTTTTCAGCGCACCCAGATTTGAAACATCTTCAACCATGATATCTTTTACTCTTCTGCCAATTTTTTTAGGGTCACTATCGAAAGCTGCAGCGATATCGAAGCCATAGGCCCTGAAGCCAGGATGCGCCAAGATAGCCGAACCCAGATTACCAACTCCAATCAAGGCGGCCTTGTGCGCTACATCGAGCTTGAGGATTTTCTTGATTTGCCTTATGAGTTCTTCGATTTTATAACCCACCCCACGGGTACCGAAGCCGCCAAAATAGGAAAAATCCTTTCGTATTTGACAGGGGTTAACGCTGACAAAATCGGCCAGATTTCGGCTGGATATATTCTGTTGGCCTTGTTCTGACAAAAACAGCAGCCC